>WLWD01002929.1_pt1 | contig 103433 bp, 67 predicted proteins | sample 6712731 | NCBI WGS metagenome assembly WLWD01 (sample SAMN12718690, study PRJNA576275) | sponge metagenome | isolation source: marine sponge | host: Mycale hentscheli | place: New Zealand: South Island, Marlborough, Capsize Point | collected 2014-11-01 | reverse complement strand
ATAAACTAGTGGTGTGCTTGAGCACAAATGGCGAGCGAGCCTGATAGTTAGGTAACATAAAATTAAGTATTGTTACTATGTTTTAGCTTAGTTCATTGCAAACACTATAATAGCAGTTATGACCTTTTATTTCAGCAAACAAATACAAAATCACTCTCTTACCTGATTAATGGTAACTTTTGTAGTATCAAACATCAACCATTCTGATAATCTCAATCACCAGTAACTCTTGAACAAGCTCTCAGCTACGAAATAAACCAGTGTTATTATTTGTAATTTTAGCCAACAAATATGGAATTACTACTTACCTCATTCTTGAGTATTGATAACTTCTGCAGTATCAAATTGAAGTTACTTTGACCATCTGAATTACCTTGAATTCTTGACAACAAGCTCTCACCTACAAAAACAAAAGACAATCAATTCTAGCACACAAATACAAATTACTTTCTTACCTCATTTTCTTGAGCAGTGGTAACTTTTTAGTACCAAATTTGAGTCCTTCTGACTATTTGAATTTACCAGTCACTGTTGACAACAAGCTCTTAGCTATAAAAAAGAAAGGCCAGAGTTATTTTGCATATTTAGCTAACAAATATGGAATTGCGTACTTACCTCGGCATCCCTTGAGTAGTAGTAGCTTCCTTAGCATTAATACTTTATGTGCTTACATACGCTTTTCAGAAGTAGTGATAGCTCTCTTAGTACTGACTACAGGTGGCTCTTGACAACTAGTAACAAGCCGCACTTAGCGGAAAAAAAGGCGAAGTTATGAATTTAAATCTGGTAAAGGGTCTTCAATGTCATAGTAACCGATCGAATCAACTTTTTGTTTCTTGAAAAGCAAGCGTTTTCGCAGGAATTTTCTCACACTTTGGAGCTTAAGTATAAAGTAAGGCTTGCTTAATGCTGTAGTTTCAGAATAAACTGGGGTCAAGCCTAAAAAGCCGTGTTTTTTTGAAGAAAAAACGTTCCCCGCGCGCGCGTTTAAAGGGCACACGTACAATCCATACATACATACATATATACATATTATACATATAACATATAACCAATTTTGCATTATCCACCCCTAATACTGTCTCACTCGCTTCGCTCGCTCGCCAATAAACATACATTTAAGATACATGTATTCAATATATGCATATGGATTCAATATACAATTACTAGTGATGTGCTTGAGCACAAATGGCGAGCAAGCCTAAAAACTATACTATTTTTATATGAATGATTTTGACTTCTAACACTGAAGCTACTGAAAATAGGGTCCAGTTTTTTTTTATTTCGCATACACGGTAAAGGGATTTCAGTGCCATAGTAACAACTCTCTGCAACTGCTTGAATTGAAGGGAAAAAACAACAACAAAACAATACACGTTATTTAAAAGTTTTCTTTGTGATATTCTTTAGTAAGTAGTGGTTGTAACAACAATGCTTTGACACAACTGGACATGCACCTACACAGACTTACCTTCGCAGTAGTCTAGTGGACAATGTATTTTCAAGTAAATACTGTTGCGCACGGCTTATAACCATGACAAAGAGCGCATTGACTTACCACCGCCACAAACAATTCAATTTCTAGGGTGATACGGGTACTGATCGATAAACCAGAGGATTCTGTTTAGTGCAATTTGGGACGGGTTCGACAATCGAACTAACACAAAAACACGAGGGTCAAAGTACAAAAATGCCTTACGTACGTCCATACATATATACAAATAAACTAGTGGTGTGCTTGAGCACAAATGGCGAGCGAGCCTAAAGACTATTTTTATATGAATGATTTTGACTTCTAACACTTAAGCTACTGATAAGGTCCAGTTTTTTAATTTAGCATACAGGGTAAAGGGATTTCAGTGCCATAGTAACAACTCTCTGCAACTACTTGAATTGAAGGAAAAAAACAACAACAAAACAATACACGTTATTTAAAAATTTTCTTTGTGATATTCTTTAGCTAAGTAGTGGTTGTAACACACAATGCTTTGACACAACTGGACATGCACCTACACAGACTTACCTTCGCAGTAGTCTAGTGGACAATCAATGTATTTTCAAGTAAATACTGTTGCGCACGGCTTATAACCATGACAAAGAACGCATTGACTTACCACCGCCACTAACTCGAATAGTCCCTTAAGTTTTCAAGTTTTAACTGCACCCGCAAAAGAATTCAAAACGGTAAACAATTCAATTTCTAGGGTGATACGGGTACTGATCGATAAACCAGAGGATTCTGTTTAGTGCAATTTGGGACGGGGTCGGCAACCGAACTAACACAAAAATGCGAGGGTCAAAGTACAAAATGACATACGTACGTCCAAACATAATATACAAATAAATAAATAAACTAGTGGTGTGCTTGAGCACAAATGGCGAGCGAGCCTGATAGTTAGGTAACATAAAATTAAGTATTGTTACTATGTTTTAGCTTAGTTTATGCAAACACTAAAATAGCAGTTATGACCTTTTATTTCAGCAACCAAATACAAAATCACTCTCTTATCTGATTAATGGTAACTTTTGTAGTATCAAACATCTGCCATTCTGATAATCTCAATCACCAGTAACTCTTGAACAAGCTCTCAGCTACGATAAAAAATAAACCAGTGTTATTATTTGTAATTTTAGCCAACAAAATATGGAATTACTACTTACATCATTCTTGAGTATTGATAACTTCTGTAGTATCAAATTGAAGTTACTTTGACCATCTGAATTACCTTGAATTCTTGACAACAAGCTCTCACCTACAAAAAAAAAGACAATCAATTTTAGCACACAAATACAAAAATTACTTTCTTACCTCATTTTCTTGAGCAGTGGTAACTTTTGTAGTACCAAATTTGAGTCATTCTGACTATTTGAATTTACCAGTCATTGTTGACAACAAGCTCTTAGCTACAAAAAAGAAAGGCCAGAGTTATTTTTGCATATTTAGCTAGCTAACAATATGGAATTACGTACTTACCTCAGCATCCCTCGAGTAGTAGTAGCTTCCTTAGCATTAATACTTTATGTGCTTACATACGCTTTTCAGAAGTAGTGATAGCTCTCTTAGTACTGACTACAGGTGGCTCTTGACAACTAACAAGCCGCACTTAGCGGGAAAAAAGGGGAAGTTTTGAATTAGATTCTGGTAAAGGGTCTTCAATGCCATAGTAACGGGTCGAATCAACTTTTTGTTTCTTGAATAGCAAGCGTTTTCGAAGGAATTTTCTCACAATTTGGAGCTTAAGTATAAAGTATGGCTTGCTTAATGATGTAGTTTCAGAATAAACTGGGGTCAAGCCTAAAAAGCCGTGTTTTTTTAAGAAAAAAGTTCCCCGCGCGCGCGTTTAAAGGGCATACGTACAATCCATACATACATACATATATACATATATACATATAACATATACCCGATTTTGCATTATCCACCCCTAATATACTGTCTCGCTCGCTTCGCTCGCTCGCCAATAAACATCCCCGATTTTCGATTGTGTTACCCCTGTAAGTGTCTCGCTCGCTACGCTCGCTCGCCAATTATGTACATGTATTTAATACAATGTAAAAGCAACCATTCATTGGGAACATTTTTCCTTACCTTGCACATACATGTGCCAGATAGGATATGTTTCTGGCTACCAGATCTCAGTGTACAAACCCTGTACTTGACAAATAACTCATTCCCAAGCATATTTGCTGGGCGAATTGAAGAAGTATAGAGGGGGTAGATGATGAAAGGATCTGTCTTGGGCTGAAGTGTAAACATACTAATAGCTACTACATATCTTTGCTACTTTAAACGATTTAAGTAATACGTAATAATCAAATTTACTCTGTCTTAGAGTTATTAAATACTGCCGAAGATCATCTTTAGACAGAAATTCTACAACTAGCATAGTCTGAAAAATATCACACATTATTTTGCACCATAATCTGCAGTAATTACACACACTACCTATTATACTATGCATATAACATACATTAACCTAAATATGTTTAGGGAGCAGTTACAAGAACTATATACAAATAAATGTCTACTCTATGACTCAATTAGTATGCAACTATTTATTTCTAAATATAATCCAAATCCAGTTAACAGTGTACAGATACTACTCTTATCTTTTACCCAACTGTAAAATATGAAAAGTGAAGAAGGATATGGAATCCTTACTTGTGCCAGACAACAACATTTCTGTGTTGCAAATAAAATTGCTAGAGGTATGTCACAAAATATACATTATTATAGGTGACCATGTTACTAGAGGACAATGAATTAATTTTTATTTACCAGACAGTCTGCTAATACTGAACATTATTTATAAAACTAGCTATAATATTAATTAAATTGTATGCCATGGGTCAAGTGAGTGAACAGATTAGTTATTAGACCCTGTTAAATTGTTTGAAATTAGGTCTGGTTTTACGGGTCAACTAAGAATTTCAAACCCACTGTGATATTTGTGAGGCTATTCACAATCTATAGTATTACTTACATTTTCTAATTCCATGTAGAAAGCATAAGTGGCATCAACGGGAGAACAGTAAGTACCCTAAATAAGGACATTATAATAATAATGATTAAAATGATGAATAATTGTATTTACTGTTGGCATTTCTTCAAGTACAGATTCATACTTGTCTATAGAAATGTTATCTTGATTGTCTTGCTCTTTAGGATTGTGCACCATGTTTTCTATTACAAATAGAGTGGTAGTTAATGTAGGGAATAATGAGAAACGAAGAAGTATGCACAAAATAAATATGAAGATGGTAAGAAAGAAGAGGTGAAGGAAGGAATTAGTAAGGAAGGATGGAATGTAGTAAGGAAAAGAGAAAGGAATGACATTAGGAAGGAAAGGAGGATGCAGACAGTAGAAAGGAAAATTATATCAGAAAGGCTGAATGAAAAAATAATGGAGAGAGAAGGGAAGATTGAAGACAGAAAATAAATAAACTGTATTTAAACCAGTGTTGTGGTAATTGCAATTGGTAATTGTAATTAGCTGTAATCATTACACCATCTGCAGTAATTGTAATTGTAATTTGTAATTGCATACCTGTAATTGGCAAGTAGTTGGGGTCAAAGACCACTTTGGTAAAGGGTCAGTTCTAAAGCACATGGCTGAATTAAAACAAAATTACAAACTTTGTGGGCCCTATTACATGACCACTTATCCTGAGGAGGCCGATGTGATGTAATTGTATGTAATTGCTAACAGATTTGTTGTAATTAGTTCTTAAAGGTGTAATTGGTAATTGAAATTGTAATTGAGAAGCAAAATTTTTAAGTAATTGTAATTGTAATTGATTACTTTACTCCTCTAATTGCCACAACACTGATTTAAACAACAATGTTTTGAATTGTCTTTAGCATTTTTTGTCATAAATGATTGTACCTAATTCCTGTAGTATCTATTAATCTATAAAATTCACCAACGATTAGAAGTGGGTAATTGTGGTTGTGCTGCTTAATGTTAGCTCCCACTATGTCATTTTCTTGAAATTCAAAATAATCACTGGAATCGAGTATAGTACTAGAACAATAATAACTTTGAAACCTAATATATATCCAACGGATAACATACTCTGTGACACTTCCTAATATTGGTAAATAATTGTTGCTAGTTTCAGATTACATGCGATACATTAAAAATGATGCTTTCATTAGTTGACTATGAGGAATCTCATTTACGTTTTGATCAAGATTTCTGTATGAACAGAAACTCCAACTGGTTACATTTCCTTGGCATTGAGAAGGGGATTCAAAATTCAAAAATATACTTTCTTCTCAAAATCTTAAATACCTTTTATGATCACCAATAGCAGGACACGTATCTCTCGTGACCTAAAATAATTTTTAATATACATTATAGGCCAATTTTTTTATCTGTACAAAAATTGCTGGTTAATCTGTCGATTCATATCACAAAGTAACTAAATAGTTTTTCACCTTTCCATGGAATTTCAAACAGCAAAATATATGAGTCCAACAGTTTGGGATATAAACCCTAATTAAATAAAGCTTGTAACATTCTCTCATCACCACTGTGGTCATATTATATCAGGGAAGGTAGTAAGGAGGCTCAGAGGGGGATGGAGGTGGCATATGCTCATGGACCTTTAGGAGTAGTTGATATACCTTTGAAGATAATCAGAACCGAATTTTCAGGTTCCCTATTTCAATTAATTGGAACTTCATAAACTGAGAATGCCAGGACTAACATGTTAGCCTACCCGTGAGAGTAAAGAACTGATAGCTTAGGTTGGTGTAAGAATGTTCTTTTTCCAAATTCAAACTCGCATGATTAGCCATGCAATGAATGTGCATTAAAATTTACAGGGTCATTAATTTTGTCTACTTAACCTGAACCTTATAAAGAGTAACCAATCAACCCCATATTGAATTTAAAGACATGAAACTCATGCTCTTTGTGTCACGAAATGAAGTGTGTTTTAATAACTTCTCAATGTTACATTAGGTTCCATAATAATATAAATACATAGAGAAACCTGTGACTTATATGACTGAACTAAATATGTATTTGAAGTTCCTTCCTTATGGAATTATTTTTTAAGTTAAATATGCATACTTTTCTATAATATTATATATTATATATAATATAATATACTTATAGCACGAGTCAGAGTACAATATGGGAAAATATTTTACGAGCACGCAAAATATTTTCACGAGCCAAAGGCGAGTGAAAATGTGGCGTGAGAGTAAAATATCATTCCCATATTGTACGACGAGTGTGATAAGTGATTTATTGCTTCTTTGAAATTTTTCTCAACCGGTTACAATACAATTTTCATTGATTTTACTCGCTACGCGCGCGCTACAACGAGCGTACAATATAAACCGTACAATATGGGAGAATACAGAACGCTCGCGTGATGCGGAAATATTCAAGTAAAAATATCAAAGCTGCAATAAATATATATATATATACAGTACTGAGTCAGAGTGTGATATGGTAAAATATTTCATGAGCAGGCTAATTTATTTTCATGAGCCAGAATGAAAATAAAGCCTGAGAGTGAAATATTTTGCCATATCACTCTGACAAGTGTATTAAGTGGTCTATTCCACACTAGATATCTTTACTACTGTAGTTAGTACCAGAGGAAGGGTAACTCACAGGTAAAGTTGGTTGTAGTAGGGGCTACCCACAACCTACATTTTAGCAGATGCTCTAACCCAATAGAGTAGGGTATACCAGAGGAAGGTAGCTGTAAAAACTGAGAAAATAGAAAAGTTAGGCTGTTTGCTATAACTACAAGGGAAATGGGCTTGAGCAGTACATGTGGAATAACAGCTTGAAATATCTTCAGTTATTTCAAGGGTCATGTACCTAAAGATATCATTGTGAAGATATCTAGGGTGGAATAAGTATTATATGTACATTAGGTTGGGCTGTAATCCTGCATTTGAAAATACTACAAGAATGTCACATATTAACTAAATCCCTTATTACAAATATAAATACAATTTAGATTCCATTAAGTTAAATCTAGGCTACTAACTATTAAATACTGGAATAAACTTAAACAATTAACTATGTAGTTCTAGCAAATATAATTCCAATAGAATCGGTAGTAGGGGACTCATAAAACTTTTCTAGTAAATATTACTACTACACCCTGACAGTAGGGTGTCTAAATATCCATATTGATCAACCCTTCAGAGAGTTAATAATTCATTGGTACATACCATATTAATGATGTCACAGGTGTATAAGCTATCAATTCAGGCAGTTGTGTCTAGTCAAAATATTTTTTTTACTAGCATGCAAAGCCAAGGTGAAGCACTTTCATCAGAATCACTCACTTCCTGCAAATATGTGTGCTGCTTTTGTTTATACTGGTTTATATATGAATGAATGAACTTCATGATTATATTTTCATTAAAAAAAATACACCATACTCAAGGTTACTGACCGCTATAGCTGTTGGAGTTACTCTATGCTAGGATCACTCTTTGTACGAAAATCATTACAAATTCAGTGCTTAAATTTGGATAGCGTGTGCCCCGCCTGTTCCCCCCAAGCAATAAATCTGGGGGGCATCCCTGCCTGCCCCCCCCCCTCCGTCCCCCACTTCCATCACCAGTTGATAGTACTACATCTTTAGTATACTGACAACTCATAAACATAACCTTCTCCATATTAGCTTGGGTAAAGGTTATTCTGTCTAATTATAGCTTTTATTCGCATAAAAACATAGGTGATTAGCTACTGTATAACCTAATAACACCGTTTTATAAATTAGATGGAACTTATTGGTATGCTACAAGAAACAATACAACTAGCTAATCTCTAGTTGAAACAGTATACCAATAGCTAAGTTACTGATATACTATGAAGAAATTTTGATAACAAAAGTTGTCTAGAAAAAAGATAAAAGAAATGTTGTTCTTGAGGCAGAAGCACAGCATTTTGTGTAGCTACAAGGGAGGAAGAAGAAGGAAGAAAAAATGAGTTGCAAATTCTTTCCTACACTGTCTGCCCTGTTTAAATGAAAATGGGCTATTTGATTGACTGTTCAGTGCTTCAAAGCACACATAGCTTAGCTAAGTGCAGATTGTGTGCTCTAGCTAGATTATTTTGCAAGCAATAACTCTTAATACTTCTTACGTATTTACAAGGCTCAAAGATAATACTCTAGCTTGCTCATCCATCTTATCCATACTTCTCGCATAGCTATAATACATAGCTAAGTTCAAAGGATCTCAAGCAAAAAATCATAGTTGCAAACTTTTCTAATCCTAGTTCGGGGACATTAAGCCACACCCCAGATCACACCCAAAAGCACAAAAATTATAAAGAAGCAATGATAGAATGATAGTTTAAAAGTATATTTAATTTTTCTGCAACCAGCGACCATAGGTAGTGTTCGCCAAGGTGTGAGTGGCCACTTTCTTCAGATTGAATCGATATATTCATGAAAAAAAAAATCGATTCTAGAATCAAATACACACTCCTAATTGGCGAGCGAGCGTAGCGAGCGAGACACTTACAGGGGTAAAAATGAAAAAATCGGGGATGTTTATTGGCGAGCGAGCGAAGCGAGCGAGACACTCTCAGGGGTAACTCAATCGAGATTTCGCTATATTTATTTATTTATCTGTTTATGGGGTACGTGAGACCTCTGTTTTCGCCCGCGCTTCTAATTACGTAAGTTAGGTAAAGCGTTCACAGTTCCAGTATTTTTCAATTAACGAGCTCTGAGAATCCTTAGTGGAGGTGGTAGTCAATGCGCTCTTTGTCATGGTTATAAGCCGTGGCAACAACAGTATTTACTTGAAAATACATTGTCCACTAGACTACTGGGAAGGTAAGTCTGTGTAGGTGCATGTCCAGTTGTGTCAAAGCATTGTGTGTTACAACCACTACTTAGCTAAAGAATATCACAAAGAAAACTTTTAAATAACGAGTATTGTTTTGTTGTTGTTGTTTTCCTTCCAAGCAGTTGCAGAGAGTTGTTACTATGGCACTGAAATCTCTTTACCCTGTATGCTAAATTAAAAAACTGGACCTTATTTTCAGTAGCTTCAGTGTTAGAAGTCAAGATCATTCATATAAAAATAATATAGTCTTTAGGCTCGCTCGCCATTTGTGCTCAAGCACATCACTAGTTTGTATATATGTACATGTATGGACGTACGTAAGGCATTTTTGTACTTTGACCCTCGCGTTTTTTGGTTAGTTCGGTTGTCGACCCCGTCCCAAATTGCACTAAACAGAATCCTCTGGTTTATCGATCAGTACCCGTATCACCCTAGAAATTGAATTGTTTACCGTTTTGAATTATTTTGCGGGTGCAGTTCAAACTTGAAAACTTAAGGGACTTCCATTTCTATTCGAGTTAGTGGCGGTGGTAAGTCAATGCGATCTTTGTCATGGTTATAAGCCGTGCGCAACAGTATTTACTTGAAAATACATTGTCCACTAGACTACTGCAAAGGTAAGTCTGTGTAGGTGCATGTCCAGTTGTGTCAAAGCATTGTGTGTTACAACCACTACTTAGCTAAAGAATATCACAAAGAAAACTTTTAAATAACGTGTAGCTATTGTTTTGTCGTTGTTTTTTTCCTTCCAAGCAGTTGCAGAGAGTTGTTACTATGGCACTGAAATCCCTTTACCCTGTATGCTAAATTTATATACTGGACCTTATTTCCAGTAGCTTCCGTGTTAGAAGTCAAAATCAATAGTATAGTCTTTAGGCTCGCTCGCCATTTGTGCTCAAGCACATCACTAGTTTTAGAACAGTGGAAGCATTCGGCGGCAGATCATGCATAGAAACGGGATACAAAGTTTATCATTTCTGGGACAAACAATAGAAAAAGTACGATTCCGTTGTGGGAAATCCGGGACTGTCCCGGAGCTTTCAAGTTGGCAACTACGAGAAATTAGTCCTACCGCGCAGTCTCGAGTGGCCCGGTAAAGGTACATCCTTATCTTTTTTTTTGTTACTTTTTACGGTAAAGGGTCGAATGCTACGAGGGTAAAGGGTCGAATAATACAGAAGTTAAGGGGTCGAATGATACGCGGCGGGGACACGGCATAGTTCGCGTCATTTTACGTCATCGCTTGCACCGGATGTGGGCGTGAATAAACTTGCACTCTTTTGCTGCTGGATATATCGACTGGTCAACGGCAAAAAGTTAAAATTCATTCCACTCAAATATGGCGCCAACAATGTTGTGTAACCCAAATGAATTTCAACAGTTACTTTGTATGGGACAAGGAAAGGATTCATTGGTGTCAGGTAAACGTGAAGCAGCAGTACCGCCCACTGTGCTGAAGAGGATAAGAAACAAAACATGGCTCTTCCTAAAGGTCTATTCCTTCATTGCGTAATATTGGCTTGCTACTGTTTGTCAGGTAATACAACAATACAATAATATATTTAGTAATAAGTATAGATTAGAGATTATTTACTGTTCAGTCAATAAATTGATTGTTTGTAATCATTCTACCCACATAATACTGCCTTATTTTTATAGTTAGCTACTTAACATACAACAAACGTAAACAAGTAAAGCTACTAAAATAAAAATATGTTTTTGGTTGTTTATTTACCATGGACTACTGAAGCCGCAACGAATTATTACTCCCTTTGCTCTATGGATACAAGGCCTGAGGACAAAATGGAGGTAATGACTCATGCTCACTTTCTGGTAAACAGATTCTTGCAAAATCTTCCTCTAATGGCATAGTTATCACTACTAGCAAATGACGGAAGAATGGGAGAGAGCTTATAAATGGCTTCATGAAGCAAACATGCCAATAGAAGTGTTATAGTTGCCGTCTAAGTCTTAGTTTATAATGATAGATACTCTAAAATAGACGCTACATTTAAGCCACCTTTTTCTCCTATAGTCAAACTTTGCTTTGAGTACTGAATATTTATCACACATAAGTACCTCACATCGTCTTTTACTATACAAAAAATCCCTCTCACAATAGCAATATATGAAAATCTAATTAAAATTCTTTGATGTGTAGAATACTTACCAATCGCAAATCAAATTCCCAGATTCTTTCCTTTCTTCATGTAAGAGTTAGCGCTATGAAGAGTCTGGCTACATGAGCCTGCCAAGAAAAATGTTGAAGCCCATCAAATGTATTAATATTTTTCCTTTGCAACACATTTTCCGCACAAAAATCTCTGAGCATAGACGATTAATGATTTTTATTCCAGTACATTTTTTCCCTCAGATGATCAGTAGCTATAGGGTTGGGAGAAGGAAAAGGGAATTGTAGGTTAAGGAACATGGCACTTGTTATTGGAAGATATATAAACACAAGGCAAAAACTTAAATTTCCTGTAGTCATGTAATTAGGACATTTCATACTTTCACCACCTTTCCAGTACAGGATAGTGCCAATTACCCTGCACTATAGGACGTTTAACCCTATCTTCTACTCGAAAAGTGGAAAAACATGAATTGCCCTAAATACATGACTACAGGAAGTTCAAGTATTTGCCCTGTGTAAATTACTGAAATATTGCAAAATCTACTAAAATTTAACATGGAAGATTGGAGGCTCTGGTCTCATATTTTTTTCTCTCATTTATCAGAAACATAACACGTTTTTAGTTTATGCCTCTCCCTGTCAATTTTATTTTACTCAGGTCTAGCACAGAGTTCCACATGTCCTACATTTGGTACCAACCAGCCGTCTGGATTGTCACGGTCTTGCGAAGAAAGAATATTTATGAATTTTGAATCTCCTGCTCAGTGTAAAGGAAATGTAACTGCTTGGAGATTCTGCTACTACAGAAATTATGACGATGATAGTGAGAATCATTGTGGTAACGATGACGAAGACTTTGAAGATACAAGTAACAGTCGAGAGTTTGCAGCATTATTTATAGTGTTTCGCAGACAATCTGCTACCAGTAACAATTACATACCAGTTCCAGGAAGTGTCAGAGAGAAGAGAATACAATGGGGAGTTATCAAAACATCAAGATTTCAGTGCATGGATGAAAATCTTTCTGCTAATGAGTACTTTGAGATTCAGGAAAACGACATAGTTGGAGCCTGTATTAAAGATGTTGGCTCCATTGACCCTCTTTTATTGGTTGGTACTTCTAGCAGATCTAATTTTCTCACTTACCAGTGGGATGAAAGGAACTATGATGACTGTCTCTTGTCTCAATACAGTAATGTAGATACAACACATAATGATTTTATAGTAAGAAGTACATCGACATTACATCTCTATGCTAATATAGGTGAGGATATCAAATATTTCTGTTTTATTATCATAATTTTATTGTTATTGCTTTTTTAATTTTCTTTCAGCTGTTGCTGCATCTTGTACTGCTGGTAGTAACACTGCACCAGGTGTTGCTGTGTCTTCTGGCCTCAGTGGAACATATCTAAATATCCAATCTCCAGTTACTTGTAACAACCACATCACCAAGTGGCACTACTGCTATTACCCTCAGGCTACTACACCTGGATCAACACTGTCCATGACTGTGGCAGTCTGGTCTCTAGATGTGGCCACAGATACTTATGTAGTAAATCCTAATAGCATCAAGACCATCACACTACAACCAGTACAGACTCTGGCCAAAATATTCTGCATAGAAGAATCACTTGATGAAATGGATTTCATACTCGTATCACAAAATGATCTAATAGGAGTAGTTTTACCTTCTAGTAATCCCATTCCCATACTTGGATCCAATGCTGACCCATCAATACAACTAAGAAGGCACATATCAAGTACATCTCCAGCTGATGTTATCTCCAGTGAATTGACAACTCTGTCTTCCTCAGTGCTACACCTATATGCTACAATTGGTAAGTATATGTATTATGGACATGTTTAACCTGAAGTGGTAACATCATGGTAATTAAATTCTTAGAATACAGGGATTTGCCTACTACTTTGCCAGAGACTACAATGGAGCCGACTGAAGAAGCTACTACAATTCTTACTACAGATTCAACAACATTATCCACTCAACTACCAACAGATGAGCTTGTCACAACAGAGCAAGCAACAGAAATACCAACCACTCAGCAGTCAACACAAATGTCATTGACAACTATAACAACACAACTAGAAACTGAAGTATCTACAATGCAGTCAACTGAAATGCCAATTACAACCCAGGTGACAACTGATTATATGGCAAGAACAATGCAATTAACAACAGAAATGGCGGTAACAACACAACCGAGAACAACAAATCCCATTACAACTCAAAAGCTGACAGAAATGCCCATTACAACACAATCACCAGCAACAGAAGTGCCCATTTCATCACATTTGACTTCAGACCAGTTAACTACAGACACGATGTCGACAACTCAGACTACAGCTGAAATGCCAACACAATCAACCACAGAAACATCCACACAGAGGGAATTTACGGACCGATCAGGAACAGATTCCCCTACCACTATTTTGCAGACACCTCAAAATACCTCGAATGAGCCTCCAACTGAACAAATGAGTACGACACTCTCAAGTTCTGCAACAAGAACGAACATCATAGAGACTCAAACATCTGAAAAGGAGAGCTCCACTATATTTCCCGCTGGTGTTGACGGAGAAGCTAGTGAAAGTGGTAACATCACTGGAGGAGACATTGCTGCAATAATTTTGTCACTTCTTGTTGTAACTGGGGCAGCTGTGTTGACAGTGTTGTTTTTGTTGTACTTAAAAAGAAAACGGAAAGGCAAGTATAGTACCAAAAGAAACATGGGATTTGGTAAGAGATGATAATTGTTATGTATTTAATTAGAAAAGTAAATTAATAGTTAAAATTCCTGTAACTAGTCACTAGAAACTGATTGTATAAAATATTATGTATATTTTATTGAGTTTCTAGTTCATTTGAAATTTTTAATTATGCCTCTTAGTATTATTGAAGAGCTATCATAAGCTACCACACCCATTCATCCAATTGTGTTGGTGATAAAGTTTAATTTAAAATAGCTTTAATACACAATACCTATATATCTGCAGACAATGTCCTTTATAGTGCTGGACCAAGTTCACAGGATAAAGATAAAGTGACAATCTATGACTCCATAGCAGAGCCATACATATACAGTGAGAATGTAAGTTAAAGCAATTTTAAACAATATCTTATTTAAATAATGTCATTTACTCCCAGACATTCCAAAGAAGTTCCGGATCTGGTCCTGACTCGTCAAATGATTATCAATTAATTGATGTAAGATTTGATGCATGTTTTTAACACAAAACTACTGATGCAGATTTTATTCCTCTGTAAAGTTATAATACAATTTCAATATAAATATCAATCACCAACACTTATATATATTTTGTAGGACTACTACACTACAATGAATGATGAAAGTGTCTATCAGCGAGAATTAGAGCAAGTAAGAATACATTAGAACCAAGGCCAAAATAGCTTTTTCCAAAATAATAGTACAATAATTGAAGTATTTTTTCTGAGTGAATGATTCACAAAAATAGTGGCAAAATAGAAACTGGCTTTATTTTGTAAATATTTTTTAATATAGAACCAAAGTGTGATATAAATAAATTTAACTATACTTGAATGCCATAGATAGTAGCTAATTATTGTCATGAAAACAATTTGTGTTTTTTTTTATGAAATTTAAAAACTCTAGGTAAGAAGAGGAAGTGTGCTGAGTAGTGAGGGAAGCATATATACTGCCCCTGGTAATAATGAAGAAGAAATATATTCCTTCCTGAAAGTTAGAAAAATCAAGAATATACCAGGAAACACAATAACGTAAGTACATTAAAATGATAGCATTCTATTAAAAAAAGTTTTAAAACTAAACATTTCCTAAATATTGCCTGCTGGAACAGTATTTTAACATTGTTTATTGGGATAAAAGGTTAATCACAGTTTAGATAATTAAAATACATTACTTTGATACTTAGAAAGCATGAAAAGAAGTATATCATTAATAATGTGACTTAAAAAAAATAATTGAAAGATTTGTACACTATGAATTTATATTGTATAATCATTTCTATTGAAACATTATATCACTATTTTATTAATTTGAGCAAGCAAACAGCACAAAGTACAGGTTTTTAATTACTTTCATAATAAGTGTACAGTGCACCTTTATTATATGAAAGGCTTGGGACCGAGATTCTTTTGGATAATTTGAAATTTACAGATCATCAAGGTTTATAAATATTCATGGGTTAAAACATCAACTTATGCAATAGCTGAGTCTCGATAATTGAGGTTCTACGATACCTTAAGCTTTGGAAAAAATATTTATCCTAGCATCTCACTTACATGGTATTATAATTATATTATTGTAACTATGATAGTATAATTTTCTAGAAATTTCTATACCTTGTCTTTATTCCTCTTTCAAAAATTGTGTCATTTGGTGTTTTTAAGTATGTGCTATAAGTGATGTAAATGTATTGCATCTACTAACTTTGTTCCAGATTGGGATGTCTACTAGGTTCTGGTCAGTTCGGGACAGTTTGTGAAGGTGAATGGAAGCCAGGCAAGGAAACAGTAACTGTTGCTCTGAAGTCCTTGAAAGAAAATGCCAGTAAAAGTGATAAAGTAAAGTTCCTGCAAGAAGCGGCCACAATGGCTCAGTTTCATCATCCTAATGTAGCAGCATTTTATGGCGTGACTGACAAAGATGGTGTGGTAAGAAATATGATGGAGGCAAACTTATAAACAATTTCAAAAAGGCTAGATGTTGATTGGTGCATCTTGCTTGATGGCTAGATGTTTGCAATTTGTTATAGAAACTAGGATGTCTGATAATTGTGACTGAAAGCTCATTGCAAACGTTGAAAAACTTAGTACATATTTAGCAAATCATTTGGTCTTTAACAGTAACCTTTCCATCTAAAAATTACTTGATATTGTAATTATTATTATTATTATTATTACTATTTTTTTTATTATTATTATTATTATTATTATATTATCATTATTATTATTATTATTATTATTATTATTATTATCATTATTATATTATCATTATTATTATTATCACTATTATTATTGTCATTATTATTATTATTATTATTATTATTATTATTATTACTACTATCACTATTATTATTATTGTCATTATTATTATAATAAATATTATTACTATTAATCTAGATGATGCTGGTTGTAGAATTCTTGGCTAAAGGAGATCTTCACCAGTACCTAGATACTCTGATTCCTGAGTAAGTAGCTACAGTCAACAACAATTGACTAACTGTGATACATTTTAGTGCCAAGTCTAAACTGAATTGTACACAATAGTCACTTGCCAATAAATAACATAATTCTCACAGATATAAGCTATGACGTCAACTGTCTAATTAATACAATTTTCTCCCTTGCAGTCCTGGACAGCTTGTGCCCACCTCAACACCTCACCTACTACTGCAATTCTCGCAGCAAATCTCGCTCGGAATGAGTTACCTTGCTAATACAGGATTTATCCATCGTGACTTGGCAGCCAGAAATGTATTGATCTCCCAATCAATGATTTGCAAGGTAATAAAAAAAAGGATGTAATTAATTATGCCAGAAGAAAGAACAAGCAATATCCGGGGGCAGCTCATGTTCCAAAAAAATAATGGTCAGGCCAGGAAGCGAGTGTGGCCTGTCAATGATAAAGGGAAAAGCAGGCTATACTACTTGCAGAGAACTAGCACAATATAAATAATCAGTTACTTTGTGCTTCCATAACTAAAAATGAAAACATGAATCTGGTCAAAAATTACCATGTGATTTAATATTTGTGACCGTCTACAGGAAAACCAGGCACAACGCGGCACCCTTCAAAAAATTTTTTTTGGCACTTACAGAGTTGTCAGCGTCCAAATATTGAGCTCTCCAAGTTTTATAGTCGTAGCTGAAGTCGTTCCCGCTATAATAGACCTAACCGTTCGCTACCGTAGGCTTGAAACAATACATTTTAAAGAAATCGATCGATCTTTTCTCGATGTTTACGCACGCCGCGTTGTGCCCGGTTTTCCCGTAGACGGTCACATTTATCCTTTTGTGATGCTAGAATTATGTAAACTATTGTGTTAATTTCTGCAGGAAGAGAATCAGAGGTTGAGTTTTAAAATCTTTTTTTTCCAATCACTATTGTATATTTAAAAAAAACACCGTCCTATTTTAAGAATCTAGGTAATTAGCTAACTCACAATTGCAGGATCACTTCAAGAGCCCAATTAAGCATTAATGCTTAGTTTTTAGCATAAATATTTGTGAATGAAGTCCATAGTTCATAATAATGCCAGAGTTCATTGGCTAGAGTGAACAAAAATTACATCAACCGTACTCTACCATGAGATGACTATGCAAGCAGGTCTCCAATTAACTGTTCATTTTACCAGTGCTTGTGGTTGTGATTATGCTTTGTAATTTTTGTGATGTAATTTTGTGTACCTTTTATCAAATATTAAAACTGAAGGGTAATTTTTATAAATGATTTTTTTGGTTGCTGTTTATAGATTGCAGATTTTGGCATGTCTCGAAACCTCAACGATGAAGATTACTACACTGCATCTGGAGGAAAAATTCCTCTCAAGTGGACAGCCCCTGAGGCTATCCACTTTAAAAAGTTTTCCACAGCCAGTGATGTATGGAGCTATGGGTGTGTTCTCTATGAGATATGGAGTTTGGGACATAAACCTTTTGAGCAACTAAGTAACATTGAGGTTAGTATAAAGATTTTTATAGCTGAAATACTATGCTTATTATAATTATTACAAATCCAGTTTCTCATAAGTGTAATGCTCACAAATCCAGTAGATTTTTATACTTATTTAGGTTATACAAGTTGTACAATCAGGAGGACGACTGGCACCTCCCCCAGGATGCCCCAAAATAATCTATCAAATCATGATGAAATGCTGGTATGTATAATTAATTGAAATAAATATTATGTTCACGCACGATTAACATAAATTGTATTCAAAACAGTGACAATTTTTTTCAAGCTCAAATAGCATAACACAGTGAGTAATCTAAAAACTCGTCATTTATACTAAAAAGAAAACAAAATAATTCTGTAACACATGTTGTTAATTTTTTATTGTTTTTTTAAGCTCACATTATAAGTATGCTCTGATAATAGGAACCCAAAACCCAAGGATCGACCCAGTTTTCGTGATCTTTTACTCACAATGTTGGAGAATGAGGAAGTTGTTTTACAAGTGTCTCCGGATGTCGTTAACACTCATCCCCAAGCAGCAACTCTGGGAGCAACTCTCAATGCTGGATTTAACATGTACAAAGACATACAAAAAATTTATATGACAAATTAAGACTCAGTATGAGAATGTATTGTTGCTATTTTTATGTTGTCTTTTGTTCATTTTTTTTATATCACTTAAGATTGTAGCTGGACTATAACCAATAATATATGCATGCTGGAATTCGTGCAGTATTGAATATTATGTATAAATTTTTGTCATATGAGAAAATATTCAAGAATTATAACTAATATAATTGATCAACCCTGGATATTTCTAATTCAACTAGCTATTACATACATAGTAATTAATTGTAAGTGTTTTCTCTCATGAAAGTATTCATGAAGGTATTATTGACTCAGTTGGAACTTCATGAATTCATGTCTTCCTTTAAAGGAAACTCATGAATATAATTAGACTAAATACAGCATAAGAACTCCATGTGAATATCATTCAGAGTATCACTCACTACATTTATAGTGATGATACCATTATGCTTTTCCTTATTATGCATGAGCCAACAGCTCATGCTTCCTATAATAAAAAATAATAAAAGAATAAAAACTTGTGTAATCACTGACATATTAAACTGTGGTTTGTTTTCTTTAATGGAACTTACCAAAATTGAGATGGGTGACAGAGTACTGCAATCAATAATCTCATACATACATACATGCATGCAAATTCTCTTGCAACTGCTAGAACTTACTTGCACCTGGCAGAGCAGCCAGGATGCCTATGTACTAAACAGGCACTGTGAGCTGTGCAAGCAAAGCTCATGGAGTCTGGCTAGGAGCTCACAGGAGAACAGGCCTTTCTTCACAGCAAGTGGTAGTGGGCACCTGAAGTCCCACCTGGACCATTGCTGTTTCATACACACTTGCACGCACACACTCATTTCAATCTACCTTTGTAGATATTCATGCAGATGGAAGAGTTTGTAAGTTAGGCATTCTAACCAGAAGAAGTGACATAACTCATAGAGTGTATATAAAACAAAATTATACCGCAAACTATTATTTAATAATGGTACACGAAGCCATAGCAGTGCTAGTATCAAATACCAGAACTAAAGATCTTTGAATGCTATGAATCCCGACAAACTCGCCAGTTGCAATCATGACTATTCATGTTGTAGCTAAGCAGTAAAGCTGTGCTTTAGCTTTTCTCAGCTAAAAATCAATGTCTTAGCACTGCTGGTTCCGTGTACGCCAGTGCTCATACCTGAGCTCTAATTGGACAAGTTCTATTTATCATAACGGGAGACTGCCATTTTTGAAATCCGCTTTTTGTTTCGTGAGGTACAGAAAGACTGCCTGACAGACAAACTCAGCACTGAACCCTCTACGCATGCGCACTGAGGGATAATTAGTGGGGAAAAAAACATATACAGTACAGGATATCAAATCTTATTAGCTACCCATCGAACAGAAAATAACGAGACAAAGCTATCAATATGACTTTCTTATGCTCATTGTATTTGTGACTCAATTTTTTCTGCTCTCCTTTTTATCTTACCAATCATTATGCATAATAAACTTATATAGCCTAAACCATGCTTCAAACTTTCAATCCATACTATAGGAGTTTAATATTGCATGTATTTAGAAAAAAATATATCCTCATTACATTTCTATGAGAAATACATAGCTACTTTAGGCAGCAAGTCATTTTATGACATCAATTAAACAATGTAGTCATCAAGTCTAAAAAACACCATTGCTATGTAGCCATATTATTACTATCTCTTATGACTTTCTTACACCAGAGTAAGAGCTTATAAATGTAATAAACATCCAGCTTATAGCTATGTAGCACACCTAGGTATTTGACATTCCACACATTGATTAGTTCTATTCCCTCGATATAATCATTTTCCGTTATATATTAAAATGAAATAAAGGATGTCAACCCTCAATGTTACTACACACTAGCTAACCATCACAAATAACAAAAGAATAAATTACTTGACATAGTACAAATGCGAATATATTTCGATATGTAGCAGCTTGTGTACATCAATATGTAACTAACTAAACAAACGAGCAAACAAACAAACAAACAAATAACAAACAAACAGACAACAAACAAACAAACTAACTAACGAACAAACAAACAAAAAAAAAAAAAATAAATAAATAAATAAGAATATATTTTAAGGTTCTAGCAAAATTTTGTTGTAGCTTTATTATTATTCCTTCAAACATTGTTCTTTTAATTTTTCAGTCTACGGATAATATTTTAGAATATTTCCTATCTTTCTTAGCTTATAATTCTAGAATAAGCAGCAGTAGTCAAAGCATTGGCACAAGTGCATGTGTTACATTTACTACTCATATACTTACTAATATGGCACAATTAGAGTACTATGTTTACTATAAGTGTCCAAATTGTAACTAGAGAGTACTTAATTGGAGACATATATGGAGGTAAATTGAATACAAAATGCTATATATTGCTACGTGACTTAGTCAGCAAGTATCGGAACCAAAGGTTATACATTCTTTAAACTTAAGCAGTATGAACTTACTAATTATTTCTTCATTTATATTGATATTCTTATCTTCAGGTAAGTTAATAGTATTATGTGTGAGAGACCAAAGATGTTCCTATTATTATCCCAGCTTTTTACTTGCAAAATCATAGATAAGACAATGATGTGATTGACATAGTATATGTATATAGCTCTAGGACAGAGTTCCACATGTCCTACATTTGGTACCAACCAGCCGTCTGGATTGTCACGGTCTTGCGAAGAAAGAATATTTATGAATTTTGAATCTCCTGCTCAGTGTAAAGGAAATGTAACTGGTTGGAGATTCTGCTACTACAGAAATTATGACGATGATAGTGAGAATCATTGTGGTAACGATGACGAAGACTTTGAAGATACAAGTAACAGTCGAGAGTTTGCAGCATTATTTATAGTGTTTCGCAGACAATCTGCTACCAGTAACAATTACATACCAGTTCCAGGAAGTGTCAGAGAAAAGAGAATACAATGGAGAGTTATCAAAACATCAAGATTTCAGTGCATGGATGAAAATCTTTCTACTAATGAGTACTTTGAGATTCAGGAAAACGACATAGTTGGAGCCTGTATTAAAGATGTTGGCTCTAATGACCCTCTTTTATTGGTTGGAACTTCTAGCAGATCTAATTTTCTCACTTACCAGTGGGATGAAAGGGACTATGATGACTGTCTCTTGTCTCAATACAGTAATGTAGATACAACACACAATGATTTTATAATAAGAAGTACATCGACATTACATCTCTATGCCAACATAGGTGAGGATATCAATATTTCTTTTTATTATCATAATTTTATTGTTATTGCTATTTTAATTTTCTTTCAGCTGTTGCTGCATCTTGTACTGCTGGTAGTAACACATCACCAGGTGTTGCTGTGTCTTCTGGTCTCAGTGGAACATATCTAAATGTCCAATCTCCAGTTACTTGTAACAACCACATCACCAAGTGGCACTACTGCTATTACCCTCAGGCTACTACACCTGGATCAACACTGTCCATGACTGTGGCAGTCTGGTCTCTAGATGTGGCCACAGATACTTATGTAGTAAATCCTAATAGCATCAAGACCATCACACTACAACCAGTTCAGACTCTGGCCAAAATATTCTGCATAGAAGAATCGCTTAATGAAATGGATTTCATACTCGTATCACAAAATGATCTAATAGGAGTAGTTTTACCTTCTAGTAATCCCATTCCCATACTTGGATCCAATGCTGACCCATCAATACAACTAAGAAGGCACATATCAAGTACATCTCCCGCTGATGTTATCTCCAGTGAATTAACAACTCTGTCTTCCTCAGTGCTACACCTATATGCTACAATTGGTATGTTATAACATTTATTCATAAAAAATGGTTGGTCTCAATTAACCTGTTCAATTTCATTTCTCAGAATACAGAGACTTGCCAACAACTCATTCAATGGTCACATCCACTCCATTGCTAACAACAGATGTATCAACTGAAACAACATCAGAAACAAAAGGGTCAATCACAACATTGAAATCTACAGAAACATCAATAACTACCCTGACAAATGATTTCAGCGAAGAAGCCGACCAAAACCAACAAAGCAGCTTTGGAGCAGGCGACATTTTGGCTGTTGTTCTTTCTCTAGTCCTGATTACTGTTGCAGTGGTGTTGATTTTATTATTTGGATTCTATTTGAAGAAAAGGAGACAGCATAGTAATGCAGTACTTAAGCCTGCTTTTGGTGAGATCTAAATACAATTAAAGAAACCATTTCCAATTGTGTTGATGTCTTTGTGCAGAAAATCGCTTGTACAGTGCAAATGTAGCACATGATCAAAAGCAGTTAACAATGCAGCAATTGAATAGCCAAAATTATGACTATGTAGACAAGGTAAGTATTTTTAGTACTAAAACTTATTGTGAATAATTTATTAATTCAATATAACTATAGATACATGAAAGTGCCCAAGAAGCTGTTGAAAGTGATTTATCTGTATATGAAATGGTGGAGGATGTGAGAGCAATTGAAGCATTCTGGGATATATTTGTAATGTTGCAATTGTTTGTTTGCATTTAGAATTATTACGCTCCGATTAACTCTGATAATGCATATTTACAAGAAATTGATCGGGTATGTAATTTAATGGTACATGTTAAACTATTGATATTTACTTCATTAACTTAAAGATTAAACAAGGAAGTTCTCCTTGCCAGCCAGAATGTATTTACACTGATCCTGGACATACTGAGGAGGAATTATATTTATTTTTGAAACACAAAAGGATTAACAACATACATGGAGCTTCAATAAGGTAGTTAACTAAACTTAAATTGGCATTGGTGATGTATTTTGGATTGAAACAAGTTTAATAGTTGAGTTATGTGTGCATTCTTGCACTTGTTTAAATGGAATGGCTGAACTCGAGCAGTACAGCACGCTGCTTGCCAAAATAAATATACAAAATCATCATTGACTGAATAGAACTGAGTAGCCATTGTTAGTGTAAAGCAATTCATATTCATTTTATTCTATTAAATGATCATACTGTAATTTTTAACAATAGCTTTCATTCAAGCTTTTAGTAATTCAATTTAGAATGCAAACTTGCCTATCTTACACAATAATAATTATATTACATATATAAGTATATAATTATGTCTGGTTATGTTTTAATTAACTTAATTATATATTTAATTTATTAGAATTGGCGAAGTTTTGGGATCTGGAAACTTTGGTACGGTATATGAGGGAGAATGGACTCAGAATACAAAACAAATTGTGGATGTGGCTCTGAAGTATCCTAAAGAAAATGCCTCCAAAGCAGACAGGGTTAAATTCCTACAAGAAGCAGTGATCATGTCTCAGTTCAGACACCCAAATGTGGTGGCACTCTATGGAGTCAGCTCCAAATATGGAAGAGTGAGTGAGACAAGCTTGCTTAAATAGATTTCCATCCAAATTTAAATCAAAAGTTAGATAAAGAACTTTACCATAAAAGTACATATAATATGATGACAAATAATAATTATTGTGGCAGTGAACTTGTTGCCTGGCAGACCTCAATTGCAGAACTAATATTTTTTCAAGCCTGCCTGACCACCTTTTGCTGTTTTTACTTCTTGTGCAATGCAAGATAAATTATGATTGCTACCTCAAGTCCATCTTGAACCGCTTAATCATTTTATGGCCAATTAAAGTAGTTGCTTAAAACAGTAGATTTAGGTCCATAGTAGACTAGGCTTACTCCACTTCTTATATTGCCTAGTCATTTGCAGCAAATATAAAAGTACCCCTCAACAGTATAATACGGAATTGATGTGTTTGGTTACTGGTTTGTTGAAAAAATGACTATATTATTATAACTATAATATATGACCTTAATTCACTTTATTTGCTTAAATGATTGAATATTCATGTTGAACGTATTTTTAGACTATTCTGGTTGTAGAACTCTTAGCTAAAGGAGATCTTCGCAAATTTTTACTATCTTTGAATCCAGAGTAAGTTATAGCTAATAACAATAAACATCTCTATACTCCACATAATTGATCAATTTATCATTTTTGGCAATTTTTTTTGTATAGTCCAGGAGAAATAGTACCGTCATCCACTCCCAAATTATTGCTTCAATTTTCACAGCAGATATGCCTTGGAATGAATTACTTGACAAATGTAGGATTTGTTCACAGAGATCTGGCTTCAAGAAATGTTTTGATCTCAAATTCACTCATTTGTAAGGTAGGATTATGAAGCTATAGCTTCATGTCTTTGCCCTTATTTTAATACTACAGTATTTGAAGATATAATATAATTGATTTAACAACTATTTTAGGTTATTGTAATGCTTTCTTTAAATAAATAAAATGAGAAACACCATAAAAATGTGCAGATTGCTGATTTTGGAATGTCCCGTGATCTAAATGACAATGACTACTACACCTCAACTGGTGGGAAGATACCACTGAAGTGGACAGCCCCCGAAGCTATTCATTACAAGAAGTACTCGACAGCCAGTGATGTGTGGAGCTATGGGTGTGTCCTCTACGAGATATGGAGTCTGGGACATAAACCCTTTGAGACTATGGGGAATATGGATGTTAGTTGAATTAAATAAGGCAAAATAATCAAAAATAATTTTCAAAATGTACAAAAAATTAATGTATAAAATTCTAAATTCAAAAGGTATTTGTATTGTTTTAGGTCTTAAGAATAATTGAAACTGAGACCAGATTAGCTCCACCTCCTGGATGTCCTAGGAGGATATATGAACTAATGATTCAATGTTGGTAGGTACTTCAGATAAATAATATGATTGTATTATAACATAAATTTAACAGGGCTCCTAAGGCTCGTCAGCGGCCTATTTTCAGGGACATTCTCCTGTCTATGTTAGAAAATGAAGAAGTCGTTCTGCACATTCCTCAAGATGTCACTGACTCTCATCCACAAGCTGCTGCACTTGGGGCACCGCTGAAATTTGGTTTTAGTATGTACGATGATGTGCAGCAAACCTATAATGGTCAATAACTGTGTTCTTATAATTATGTGTATTATTTACATTTGATATTAATGTCTTTTATCATGAAATATTTACTCATTTTGATACTAAGAGACAATTATTAATTGATTTAATGTGTTATAAGAATCATATGATAAACAACAGATATTATACAGAAGAGTTAAACTGATTTTTTACTGTCTCTTATATACTAGATTGTTCCTTATATCAAAAGTTCAGTGAAAAATTTTAAACAACCTGCAAAAAAACAAAGTGCAACAACACATTAACAGAATATTTCTCAGACAAAAACACAGGACGAAATAAAAAAATGTAGGGTGTAATCTATCAAATTCTTTGTCTGGACTGCAGTGACTATTGGTGAAAATGGAAAAAAGGTCAGCAAAAAATAATGGAATATGATGTTATAAAAAGCATGAACATGGAAAATGCAGTAGTCAAGTATTGTTGGTACACTGGACATCAAATAAATTGGTCTGACTAAAAAATAATCAGAAAAGAAGACCATTCCATTAAAAGATAATGTGCTGAAAACATTAAAATCAAGTAATATAAGAGAATTTGAACATGGATGATGGCAAGCCTATTCATCAAATTAGGATTAAAGTTCATAAAAATTAACATTTACAATGTAATGAGTTATTTCTTCAATTTTATTCATTTCTCTAATCATTTTTTATTTATTTATTTATTTATTTATTTATTTATTTATTTATTTATTTATTTATTTATTATTTATTTATTTATTTATTTAATTATGTGTTTGTTTATTGCTACTTCTCACCTCTATATTTATTTATACTGCTTGCTTGCCGTAATTTCTTTATCACCCTTCTCTGTGTGCTTTCCTCAAGAAATTTGCATTCATAATAACTACCCACCTGTTTATTCCTTTAGCCATGTGCACACTACCTTCTGGTACATCTCAATTAATTTGTTTTCATTTTTTCAGTTTTTCATTGTCCAACTAAAGAAGATCCCACTGGATTGAAACAATCTTGTCTATTTTTTTATTATTAAATACTGAGTAATCTTTAAGAATCCATATTAATGTTGATCGTTTTACTACACTAATATAAAATAATCGCTTGTAGTTGTGTCCGCTTAATTATAAGTATAAAAAAAACATCTTCTATATGGCCTAGTTTTTAGTGACCAAATATTCAAACACCCAGTTTAGTGACTATTATTATGAATCAGTAAATAATCATCCAGTAAATTTGTTAATTTTTATTTATAGTGAATTGTAAATATATTATAATACTATTTAAACTATAAAATCGTAGTTTTACCCCAAAGGAATTGTAGTACTATCATGACCATAAATGTATTCAACTACTGTTACTATCACATTTAGACAGTTCTAAATGGAATGCAAGTTCCTTAAGCTACTATATACACTCAAATTAAAGTGATTGTGTTGAACAGAAGAACTCTGTGAACAGTACTAGAACGACTCATTTGAGTGATGAATTGGTACACTATTTCTTGTATGTTAATCACAATTTTCCATTCAGGTAAGTAAATCAATGGCACATAGTTCATTATGCTAACCGCTTATAAACTTTCTATATCAGCAATGTTGGCATCCGCTCACTTAATGGAGCTCTAAATACCTCAACTATTATATTATCTAGGTCTAGCACAGATTTCTACATGTCCTACATTTGGTACTGATCAGTCCAATGGGTTGTCCAGATCCTTAGAAGAGAAAATATTTATGAATTTTGAATCTCCTTCTCAATGTCGTGGGAGTGTAACTGGCTGGAGATTCTGCTACTACAGGAATATTGATGATGATTTTGGTGATATTAGAGATAGTCAGGAATTTGTAGCTATATTTATTGTATATCGCAGACAAAATGCTGCAAGTAACAATTACATACCAGTTCCAGGAAGTGTCAGAGAAAAGAGAATACAATGGAGAGTTATCAAAACATCCAGATTTCAGTGCATGTATGAAAATCTTTCTACTAATGAGTACTTTGAGATTCAGGAAAACGACATAGTTGGAGCCTGTATTAAGGATACCTTTTTCCTTAACCCTGTGGACCCTCTTCTCTTAATTGGTACTTCCAGTGGATCTTCTGTTCTTACCTATCAGTGGGACAGAAGTGGCTATGGACTCTGCTCTTCCTTTCAGTATGGCTTCATTGATACATCAACTGGTGATTTTGGAATAAGAAGCACATCAACTTTACATCTCTATGCCAATATAGGTCAGTAGCTATATCAACTGTAAATAAACTTTATTGATATGATTATGTCTTCTAGCTGATGCGGCATCTTGTACTGCTGGTAGTAACACTGCACCAGGTGTTGCTGTGTCTTCTGGCCTCAGTGGAACATATCTAAATGTCCAATCTCCAGTTACTTGTAACAACCACATCACCAAGTGGCACTACTGCTATTACCCTCAGGCTACTACACCTGGATCAACACTGTCCATGACTGTGGCAGTCTGGTCTCTAGATGTAGCCACTGATACTTATATAGTGAATTCTAATAGCATCAAGACCATCACACTACAACCAGTACAGACTCTGGCCAAAATATTCTGCACAGTAGAATCACTTGATGAAAGGGATTTCATACTCGTATCACAGAATGATGTAATAGGAGTAGTTTTACCTTCTAGTAATCCCATTCCCATACTTGGATCCAATGCTGACCCATCAATACAACTAGGAAGGCACATATCAAGTACATCTCCAGCTGATGTTATCTCCAGTGAATTAACAACTCTGTCTTCTTCAGTATTACACGTATATGCTACAGTCGGTAAGGTTATAATAATTCTCACACAATTTCATTTACTTTCAAAGACACACAAGACAGCTGGTAGAATAATATAGGTATGCGTTAGTTTTTAAATCTAAGTTGTAATTGTCTCTTATTTATATGCTCTATGTATTTCTCTGAGAAATGCTAGAAATTGGCAAAACTAAGCTTTACCAGATTTTTTGCTGTAAAGCTATTACTTACCACCACAATAATGGTACAAATATTGATACATAATGCATGCTGCCATCTTATTTTGAGAAATTTGCTTTCAGTATTTAAGAATGTATAGCATATTTCACGGATCAATAATTCATTGAGATAGGTGTCTAGTCAAGATTTTGACAAGTATTTGCAAACTTATGGATTATTAAATTATATCATCTTATAATTTTCCTCATATTTATTTAGAATTCAGAGACACTCCTACCACAATGGCAGGATATACCACAGATTTGATGACAGAATATACCGATTCAATGGCCAAAAATACTACAGGTTCGATAGCAGAAAGTACTACAAATTCTATGAAACCCATCAACACTGATAGTGCCCAGACTGATTTTGTGAATAGTACAAATAAAATGGCTGACATTACAACAAATCCTGTGACTTTACCTGATGTAACTACACAGCCAGAAACAAGTGTCAATATGGAGACTCCACCTGAAAGCACCAGTGAAATAAAATTCATTCACTTTCCACCTACATCAGCAGAAGAGCTATTATTAAGTTCGAGTCAAAGAAGAAATGTAGACACTACTACAGAAGTAGTGGATTTTAGTGAACATAATAATAAGGAGCCAAACAGCATTACAATCACTAAGGTATTAGCAGTTGTATTACCTCTAGTATTATTAATGATAGTTATAGCACTGATCTTACTACTTGGAGTGTATTGGAAGAAAAGAAAACATCAAAGTAACTCTTCACTGAAAACTGGATTTGGTAAAACTATTGTATACAGTAATGACTCATAGATATAAATTTTTAAATACTACTAGAAAACCTCTTGTATGACGAAGAAGAGTGTGGTGATCAAAATGAGATACCAATGCAGCAGATGCACTACCAGCCTTATGAATATATCCATGAAGTATGAAGAGAACATCCCAAATACTTTTTAAAGTTATTTAAACATTTGTTTAAATTGCAGATAGAGGCACTCACAAGCAATCTCAAGCAACCAGACAGCGGTAATGTAAGTATTATTCTTGAGAATTAATCTTTTATAATAAGCAATATTGTTCTAATATTATAGGATTATGATTACACCCCCGTAAAACCAGCTTATTCTTATTTACAAGAACAAAAACCAGTAAGTGAAAATTGGACGAATGTGGTGCAACATATCAAGCCCAATATTGATGTTAACATTTTACAGCTTAAAACTGAAAGTGTCAAAAATACTCCAGAAGTTATATACATTGATCCTGGAAGTACTGAAGAGGAACTGTATTCTTTTTTAAGGAATAAATCCATTTGTAACATACCCAATGTTTCAATAAGGTATTAAAAACATGTATACTAAGCCTAGTCATGTTAATGCAATGACTTTTAAATAGCACTTAATTTTTTCTTTTATTATATTTATTCATATTTTTACTTTGACTTTTTTAAAGTGTTTAATTTTTTCAAAAATAAGCATGAAAAATGATGCAACTATATATGACCTGAATAGTCGTGACAGTATGCTTTTATTACACTTTAGAAAATTGTTTATGGCAAATCAGGAGCAACAATAGTCTTCAATGTTATAGTCACATAATAATTTTAACAATGATTTAAAGCTCAAATACAGTTAATGATATCTGCAATCATATTTTAGTAATGAATGCTTATAGCATATTTAATACTAGTGGTGTGCTTGAGCACAAATGGCGAGCGAGCCTAAAGACTGTACTATTTTTATATGAATGATTTTGACTTCTAACACTGAAGCTACTGAATATAAGGTCACCATACAGGGTAAAGGGATTTCAGTGCCATAGTAACAACTCTCTGCAACTGCTTGGAAGGAAAACAACGACAAAACAATACACGTTATTTAAAAGTTTTTTTTGTGATATTCTTTAGCTAAGTAGTGGTTGTAACACACAATGCTTTGACACAACTGGACATGCACCTACACAGACTTACCTTCGCAGTAATCTAGTGAACAATGTATTTTCAAGTAAATACTGTTGCGCACGGCTTATAACCATAACAAAGAGCGCATTGACTTATCACCGCCACTAACTCGAATAGAAAAACTGCACCCGCAAAACAAGAAGCAACGGTAAACAATTCAATTTCTAGGGTGATACGGGTACTGATCGCTAAACCAGAGGATTCTGTTTAGTGCAATTTGGGACGGGGTCGAACGCCGAGCAAACACACAAAAATACGGAGGGTCAAAGTACAAAATGACATACGTACGTCCATATATATAAATAAACATCCCCGATTTTCGATTGTGTTACCCCTGTAAGTGTCTCGCTCGCTACGCTCGCTCGCCAATAATCTCTTTTAAGGGTTATTTGATGTGTGCATTGAACTAGGACTTGTGTAATATGCGGAGGTATTACATACATATAATTTTTTTGCTATTTTTCATTATTCTGGTAAATATAATTATCTATCATTTGTCAGCGTTGGAAATGCTCTTGGGTCAGGAAACTTTGGTACAGTGTATGAAGGAGAATGGACTAAAAATACAAAACAAATTGTGGATGTGGCTCTGAAGTATCCTAAAGACAATGCATCCAAAGCAGACAGGGTTAAATTCTTGCAAGAAGCAGTGATTATGTCTCAGTTCATACACCCAAATGTGGTGGCACTCTATGGAGTCAGCTCCAAATATGGAACAGTGAGTTGGTATTAATCTGATAAACATAATCTATGGCATGTAAACGCAAAAAAGATGTCTATAACTGTTATTTTTTATTAGACTGTACTTGTAGTTGAACTTCTATCCAAAGGAGATCTTCAAAGATACTTAGAGTCCTTGCGGCCAGAGTAAGCAACATATAATATACCACTTCTTCATAACAAAATACACAAACTGTATTTTCTGTTGTTGTAGTCCAGGAGAAATGGTGCCATCATCAACTCCAAAGTTATTGCTGCAATTTTCACAGCAGATTTGCCTTGGAATCAATTATTTAGCAAAAGTGGGATTTGTTCACAGGGATCTTGCTTCGAGAAACATTTTGCTTTCTGACTCATTAGTCTGTAAAGTACGTATAAAACATATTTGTTTCAGGACTTTAATTGGTATGAGTAGCTAAGGTCTCTTTGGCATCTCATTGATTGCACTTAATAGATATAAAGCAACATTCTTCATTTATGCATTTTCACTGGTAAAAAAAACAATATTTAGTTGTTTGTGCTAAACCAATATAAGCAGGCAAGATAACACTTGCATTATGTAATAAAATTTATTAAGCACAGCACTATAAGTATCAATATGGCAACTTTGGCGGCTTGAATGGTATATTTAAGTAGAACATCTATGAGCCCACTAAGTAGCTATTTTATATACCATAATTTCCAATTTTAACACATTCCACCCAGCTATTTCACCTAGCAATTGAAATAAAATTAATAAAATAGTGATTATGAGTTTAGTTACTAAAATTTTACTTATGACAACTGTCAATGATGCTGTTAAATTTTCCATATCTTGTAGATTGCTGATTTTGGAATGTCCCGTGATCTAAATGATAATGATTATTACACCTCAACTGGTGGGAAGATACCATTGAAGTGGACAGCCCCTGAAGCTATTCATTACAAGAAGTACTCCACAGCCAGTGATGTATGGAGCTACGGGTGTGTCCTCTACGAGATATGGAGTCTGGGACACAAGCCTTTTGAGACCCTAGGAAATATGGAGGTTGTTTAATTAGTTTTGTAAATTTGTTTGAATGTACAGTTTAACACCATTGCTGCAAGCAACAAAGTTACATAAAATTGCAAAAAAGACTACTAGCTTTTTCTAATGTACAAAATAAGTAGACTCTTGTCGTGAAAACATGGATTGATGTATTTTAAATCTAAGAAAATGAGTGTTGATAATGCTCTACTGCACATGCTCATTTCCATTGCAATCACAAAACTGGTCAGGGGCGGATTTAGGGGGGCTCGACTGGTGTCATACGAGCCCCCCTTTTTTTCAGAAAGAGCCCTCATTTTTTAACTACTATAATATTTCTAACTTTTTTGTCCACGGTTGTTTTTCCACCTCCAATAATCGTGAATAAGCGCACCATTACTTAATGATATGCTGAGTCATGATTTTTGCTATTCGTCCTTATAATATAGCAGACCAAGCTCGCAGTATGCTAGAGCTGAGCAAGTATAGCAATAGTTCCTGACAGAACAGTATAGTATTTAGTGGTTATTCAATTTTTTATGGTTGAATTTGACAATTATAGCTATGTAACTACTTTCAATATTTGCTAGAATGTCTTTGTAGTTTCATTTTTTCTCATGAAATCAGTTTTTTTTTCATGATTAACATACTTATTCACTTATCTTCACAAAACATCTTGTAAACTTGTTTTGTTCTTAGTTTTAATTTTTCTTTCCTAATTTTAGCAGTTCTATACAGTCAGATTATAATGTTAATTATTGTGTGAATAAAATAATAGAATATAATCTTGCAGGAAATTCAATATATACAACATTTCCATAAGCAGCTCTCACTATTTCACCCTTTCTTGAAAAGACCCCCCCCCCCCGCCCCCCCTCCCCCCCTAAAAAATCCTAGATCCGCCTCTGCTAGTAATAGAGTAATCGATGCATGTCATTTCATATACTTAAAAACTCATCCTGTTTTTATACATGAATTCATAAGCATTATTATGATATTATTGTATAAGTCAGCATTAGCTACATTGTAATTCTGTTTGATTATACTTAAATTACTTTTTAATTACAGTGAGTGGGTTACGTGTTACGTGTTCTTAATATTCCTCTACTTTAGTTCAGGGGTGTAACAAATTGCTAGTTAAATGATCAAATAAAATACAATAATATAATATTATATAATATATAAATTATACTACATACATTTTTATATAATTATATTTGCTTTTATTAGGTATTAAGAATTATAGACACGAAAACTAGATTGGCTCCACCCACAGGATGTCCTAGAAGAATGTACCAAATAATGATGCAATGTTGGTAGGTTGAAAACAAGACAGATGGTTATATTAATAATTCACGTTGATACAATTCATGTATGATACAATAATGCAGCATGAGCTTGCTAAGATTTTATGGCTTTAGGGAAGATTATATATTTGTGGGTTCTATAATGAGTGATACAATTATGTACTACAGTAATTTGCATGATATTAGTTTGATAATGTTTGTGATATTCTTTGCAATAAATTTATACACAGTAAGGTGTGCATTATTGAAAGAAATTAGTCTCCTAATCACGCATAATACATTAACTATATTAGGGCCATTCATTATCTTGATGATTTATTGTCATAATCCTAAACCTAGGGCTCCTGAGGCTCGTCAAAGACCGCATTTCAGGGACATCCTCCTGTTGATTTTAGAAAATGAAGAAGTAGTTTTAGACATCCCTCAAGATGTTATCAGTTGTGATCCCCAAGCTGTTACACTGGGAGCATCTCTTCATTTGGGATTGAACATGTATAAAGATATACAGAACTGCTACTTCACTAATAATTGAATTATTGAGCACTTACAAACGAAGTGTTTGAACATGAATAGTAACACGCCAAGATTTTACTACATTTTATTTAACTCAAAATTTGATTATAGCAATATCTATTGCAAATTACACAAGTGCTTAAAATATTATATAATAAATAATCATTAAAATCAAAGTGATTAGCTAGTATTATAACTATCAATAAAATTGAATGAAAACTTGACGTGAGCTTACTAGAAATACATTACGAGGCACAAAGTTTATATTCACGTGGGTGTGCGTCACTTGGAATCTGTGCATTGTAAATCTACATAAATCTATTTTTCTGATCCTTCGGGCTAAGGATAGACTTTGCAGTGCCTCTCTGGGTCTGGTGGCAGCAACGAACTTTTCTATCACCAATCTAAGTGTTCCATCATACCTAGGCCGGTATGGACGCACATCCCTCTATTACATGTAAAATTTGATTTCAGATTTAACTCTTTTACATCCCTGTAAGTGGTAACAGTTTCATTTGGTAACTCGTGTTATTACATGATGCTAACAATAATATAGAGTATAGTTGACTTGTGAAAAATGTCAACAATTAGCTACATTGCGTGGAGCAAAACATTTTACTTAGTCCCATCTACATTTGTTCAGTTCAGAGTAGTCCTGAGCAAGTCTCGTGAGCCAGACCCACCACGGGATCGGTAAAGGGTATGGCTACGAGACGTGCCACTCGAGCAGCAATGATGTTTCCATGCGTAGCATAAGCCCAAGGTGGCTCGCACTAACTCGTTAAGATTAGAGACCGGAAATAAGAAAATCCACACGTTTTAATCACATTCCACTAACCAAGCTGGTGAGTTTGAGGAACAGGCTCTCCCCTTTTTTGGTGAAGGGGGATGTGCCCACAAGGCTAACGAGGTTTAGAGACTCGAGAGCTCCTTAGAGAAAACCAGTGGCTTCAGCTTGGGGTCTTAGTACTTTAGATTTCCAGGCCGAGATGTCAACAGTAACCTCTTATTAAACCAATTGGACTTAGGTCCAAAATTTTTCAGACCGAGTCAGAATTACCTCGGACACACATACTTACCTACGCATACTGGCGCAGGTACAGACCACCCTACAGTCGCTTTTTACTGGATTCCCGTATATATTGTATCCAGTGTCACAGCTATAGGTTGTAGTAATACCTGTAGAGCTTTCAAGAACTATAGCTCTTCCTGCTGCAGGAGTTGCTATATTGGTTATATTACAATCTGTAGAAATAAATATTGCTTGGTTGTTTTACATCTACTCAATTTTGTGCTATGGCTATTAAAACCAGCGATTCAATTCATTAATATTTATATTCAATATCTGTATTAAATTAGCTGTGGCATGTTTAGTAAAAATGACATAAATTAGCACTGATGTAAGCATTCCAAATTTAATAACATTGTGGTCTAGTTACTAGTTTCCAGAGTTTATAGTCCCCTAAGTTAAACGGAATTTAAAGCATTAATACACCACAAGTAGTATGGCTTTTGGCGTCCTAAAGAGTACGCAGCAAGGTGTGGCCGTAATACGTAATGTTTACAGCTCTCGTATACTGCGGGCTTACTTCGATAATACGCCAGTGCTCTAATGCTTCTCAAAGCTGCAGTTGCCATTATTTTTGGTGAGTTTTAACAGCAACTATCTAGCTATTATTCATCCTCGTACTGTATGTATGAGATCAGTTCTTGAATCTCCAATTCTAACTATTGGACAAAGTTGCACACTAGGCAGCCCAGACTTGCAGCAATCTTCAGTTAATCCTACTCCAGGTTTGTTCATCCAGCAAGAAGGTCGAGCTCCATGTAGTGGTGAGATAACTCAGTGGGCTATCTGCTACTATAATCCAGAAACTTTTACCACAAGGAAAACTTTTCAGATTCTTCTAGAGTTGTGGCGTAATGAAGAAATTAGATTTTTCCACCATGTAGGCAGCAATTCAGTGACAATCACAGTCCCAAATCAGCCAGAAGCTTTCCAATGTGTCAATGTAACCATAGACCAAGAAGACCGCATCAGTGTCCTACAAAATGATTCTGTGGGGGTATATCTTGCTTCAACTTCTAACCTGCCAGTAGTTACCAGTAATTCTGGCTCCAGTGATAGTCGTGTTTATTTTGTTCAAGTTTCTGCCATCCCTCCTTCATCAGTAGCCATATTTGGTGATGGAGCACCTATGGCCACTCAGCTGCCTTCTCACGCTATTCATGTCACTGCCACTATAGGTAAGATAGCCACTTTGAAACCCAAATTTGTACACAAGTTCAAGTGCATTCTTTGGGGGTAATTGGGGAATGAAAAGAAGGTCTGGAATGCTAGCATCTCAACTTACACTGGTATATGCCCTTTGTCATAGCTGATTGTCAACATTGCACCAAAAATATTAATTTAGTATTGTTGTTGTTGTTGCTTTTGATTACATGGCTTTTAATTACCCTGCTCATATAGAATCACTCCTTCTTAGTTGGAAATACAATCATCCTAAATTTATGAGCCAGAGTAATGCTAAATGACAAACATGCTTTATAGCTCAATGAGCCAGAAAGATTTCTTAACGATCTAATTTTAAGGAAGGCATACAAAAAGCCAGCTGTACTATTGCACATGGGGATTACTTCAACTTGTTTAGCCATTAGATAACACTATACCAATTATCTACCATATAATATTTTGTGTAGTATGTAATTGTATCCAAATACTCAGACAATATTAAGTTTTAGGTTTTAAACTGGGGTGTCCAGGCACCTATTTAACACCAAAAAACTAAGTTACCCAAACATCCCATTTTTGACAGTGAATATGTTTGCGTGTGGTATCTTATGTGCTTTGTGCAATAAGCATTCGATGGGGGAGTGCATCAAGTATATTAGTCGCAACTAAATGAGTGTCCAGATAGCGCCTCCTGGCAAACACCTCGCGAGGTGTTATTTAAGCAACCCATTTTAACAGTTTAATAAGCAAATACTCTGCAAATCACTTGTAAGACAATCAACTATACTTGTTTCAGCCTCATATATCTATCCTTGCTCCACACCTTCCTTTCATACTTCACACACTTCACTTGTAGTTACTAATTGGCATTTTCATTGCAGATTTTCTCATATTCTATCACATTTTGTCCTGTTAAACTGTTGTTCTGTATGCTAACTAGGTGATTGCTGTCCACTTCACCATGTGCTAGGCCTATGCTGTACTGTAATATTTTTCTTCAATAAGTTTCACTGCTATAACGATTTACTGCCAGATATTATGCACAAAGTTTAGCTATTGTGAATTTGCAATATGGATAAAAAAAATATTTTTACTTTGAATATACACAAGAAAAACTTTGTATACTAAATCATTTGTGTATGGCACTATACTAATTTTAATCAGTGCCATAAATATTTATATGCATAAGGTTACAGTGCTCAGTTGGTCCATCATCTCATGCTATTCATTCATCCATTCATTCCTTGATAATTCATTCAGCTAGCCAATTATTCAACCAGCCTTTCATAATCTCATTTTGAAAATGCTAGTGTTTTGAACTTATGCATATCAAGCATTGAATTATTCATGTCCACTTTGTTTTAGTTTAACATCTATTATCATAAATTAAAATTTAAAACTGCAAACAACACTACTAATACTAGCCACCACCTTTCAATCATATGGCTGCTCCATTATCTATTTATTTTTCTCTATTGAAGCTTTATAGTTCATTCCTGGTAGCAAAAAAAATTTGTGTGTCATTCATTGTAACTATTTTTGTTGCAATTTAGCTTCTCAATTTATATCTTGCAAGTTGGTTAAAGATGCTGATTCAATTACTACAATTGAATATCATTTATCTCTATGCATTACTACTAGTTAGTTCATTTAAAAGTCTGTCTAGAAATTTATCCTAGTTACCAAATATCTGGCGCAATGGTGAAGTTTGCACCTCTTGGTGTTATATTTTACATGAATTTGTTGAATACAGCCACTGATGAACTGCCTGTGACCTCCAATAATGTGGATGACATAACCTCAACAATTGTGGAAACTTCTCATCCTTCAACTCGATCCTCTACATCAATCACTGGTAAGTACATTATTATATATAATACCAGCTTAGTGTATATTAATTATGTAAACATTGTTGCAGAGGAAACCAGCTCAGATGACTCTATACAAATCATCAGTTCAACCACGGAAACCAGCTCAGATGACTCTATTCAAGTCATCAGTTCAACCACGGAAGCACAAGGTAGCAGCTCTGACGCTAGTAAAACACAACACAGTATTCCAACTGTAGTATTTGGAATATTGGTTATGGCAAAATTGATATTTCACAAATGCCAATAATACTTGCCCTGCAAAGCTGTTTACTGTGTTGAAGGTCAATTTATATGAATGGAACACTCAATCATTTTGAGGCATTTACAAGAACTTATAACTATTCTTCTTTTATATTATTAATTGGTGAAGTATACATGTCATCAAAAGAGTGTCTTTTGTTATTTCATCAGCAAATGAAGATTATTGTCTTCACAATTGTTTACTTTGGTACATTATAGATATCTGCTATAGTTCTAACAGTTGTCTTTCTCAAATAGCTACTGTGTTGGGACTATTTCTGTAAATGGGTGATTCATTTCATTTCTGCAAGCCATTTTATTGTTGTTTTGTTTTTAATAAAAATAATGAAATTGATGTCTTCAAATTTTATTAAACTGTATACCATAAAAATTATAGTCCCGTAGTTATAATTTCAGTAGTATTAAATTGAACAAAATGACTGTTACGACATAGTAGTACTGACTATCTGAGGAATGTAGAAAATTCAAACAACACCAACACTCCAGACTCCCAAGAATTTACTGCTGGAGCTAATAAAGTCTGCTATGGAATGGCAAATACAAACTTCATACTACAACAGAAATAGTTGTAATAATAATTGGACGACACTTCTGCTGGACACTTGTAATAAAGTAGTTGTTGTAAGAGTTTACTCACGTTTTACTTAGCAAATAGCTACCAGTGCTTTTGCACACTGATGATGTATATAATCTCGCAGGCCAGACCCTTTACATAATCGCTTGAAGAGTTTGGTCAATTTCCTATTGAATTCGTCCTAAACTGTAATAATAGTTCGTGTAAAATTTGGGCGCAGGAATAAAGTATACTGACAGCATAATGAATAATACATGAAATAAGAACATAAATTATTTTTTAGGCGTGTACCTCATTCCCCCTACATCAGTAACCATCTTTGGTGATGGAACAGGGCCACACCACTATCAAATTATGCTATTCATATTTCTGCAACAATAGGTAAGATTGGCTACTTAAGCATACATAAAAGCACAATTTCTTGTGCATTCTTTTAATAAGCTTGGAGATAATTATTTGGTATTTCAGCATTTTAAATAAACACTTCCATGTATTTTAACATATTGTTTTCTTTTGTCGTAGTTGTTGTTCGAAATTATTTGAATAAGCTATTATAGTACCATTAGTAAATATTTACTTTGCACTCAAATACTCTATTTGAACAAAAATAATAATGTCTTACAAGATTTATACCTCCATGTCACTTGGTGCTACAATCGACATGCCTTGTTGATGCTAATTGAATTCACAGACTGAGCAACTTCCTACTACCTCAAAAAATTTGGATAATACTACCTCTGCAAGTGTGGACACGTCATATTTCAACTCACTCCTCTACATCAAATAGTGGTAAGTAATAACATAACAATTTATAACATGATTCTAGTGCTTATAAACTTGTTTTCCTTGTGCATTTTGTACGGCTATAGTATTCTTCTCCCTGTCTTTTATGTCATTTGTTCATAATAATCATACATTCACTCACAGACTCTGTCATTCATTTAGCTAATCATCCATTCAGTTAATTCATTCATCCCATAATTCATTCATCTAAGATTTCATTAATTTAACATCATAAGAAGACATAGCTTTGATATTAGATACAGTTCAAAATTTAGAATTATTATCCCTATCATTCAAAACAAGCTAAGATTAAAGACTGCATTAGATACTTCTAATACTGGCTATCATAACCCTCCAGACATTATTACTGATTTTTTTTTGTCACAATGCAGTTATTTAGTCTATCACTTGTCAAAGGTCTCTTTGGTGTCCCTATTGTCAGTGTTGTTCTATACTAGTGATGTACTTGAGCACAAATGGCGAGCGAGCCTGTGCACAAATGAAACTCTGCCAAATAATTTATCAGTCGATTCTTAAAAGTTTAAGTATGTAGCCCTGTGACCATACTTCAGCTATCAATTGATACAGAACTTTTTTTTACCTCAATTTCCAGAGTACTGGTATTTTCTGTAATCTCTAATATCACATTCTGACTATCTGAATTACATGTAGCTCTTGACAACAACCAATCGCAGCTATTACATGTATATAAAAGGCCGAGTTTTTGAAATTACATATTTTAAAGGGTCTCAATACCATAATAACTTGTTGCCGTAGCAGGGACTTAAAAAAAAAAAAGTTCTTACTGCACAGTGTTAAGTCTATTTTAAGACCAAAGAGTATCCTGTGACATTAATAGGAACAACCTAATACAAAAATGCAAATGATTAAATTTTACGGGATCATTAAACCAAAAGATACTTTCTAGTGGAGGTATGGGAAGGAGTAGACCACGAAGCAAACACAAAAACGTGAGGGTTAAAGTACAAAATGACATATGTATGTCCACACATGTATAAAACAAAAAAAATATCCCCAATTTTCAATGTTGTTACCCCTGATTGTGTTTTGCTTGCTTCGCTCGCTCAATCACCAATTATCTTATCTGAAACAATGTCTTAGTGTTGATGAGAACGTACCAACTTTTTCATTTACTCTTTTTTTTTTTTTGGTGCACTGCAACTTTCTTTAGATTTAACCTAGTCCCCTATGTTGGTAGTTAACTTTACAGGCTAGTTACTCTTGGTTCTAACCTTACACGACTGTGTTGATTCTAATTTGTTGTTGCCACAGAACAACTTCCAGTGACCTCCAAAAAGGGGAACATTACCAACTCAGTAATTTTTTAAACTACTTATTTATCAACTCCTTCTGCTACATCAATCATTGGTAAGTACATATTGGTTTATTCTTTGCTGGATATCTTCAATACAGTAGTTCATACTAGTTGGTAACACAACTAGTACAGTTTAAGTTGACTTTAAGACTATAAAAATAAATATTAGTCCTAAGGACCTTCCCACTCCCCCAACCAATACTGCTGCTTTGACCATGGTAGTTGGGATTATTAAAGTTTACTCTTGTTCTAATTTGTTTTCAGATCAGTATCGAGATGAGTTAGAAAAAAATTGCATGTTGAGATTAATTTCAATAAATTTTTTAGTTTAAATTTGTTTGTTTTTTCATTATTTATTACCTATCTAGCTAACTGATTGAACATCTCTCCTTTCACTATTTCCTGGATCTGAGAAGACTTACATGTATGTTATTTAATTGGTCCCTGGTGGGAGTTAGCTGCAAGCACTCATTCAAATTTGAAGATACAGGTGATAAGGGCAGGATATTATTCTTATAAGTCAATTAATTAGTTATCAGCTTTCATAATTATCTATTTCTAATAATGTCACCATAGTGTCGGCGTAATTTAGTCATTGACAATTTATACCTAGAAACTTATTACACAAGTAATACTATTGGCTTCACATGTATTAGTGTAGGCTTCATATCTTCATCATTACAGGGACAAACCAACAGCAACGGAAGAGCTAGCTGAAGCAAATTCTCTTGCTAGGGGTGAGGTATTAAGGTGCGGTCCCACGATATGGCATTTAGCCCGGCATGGTACCTCCACTACACCTGGTAGCTAAGTTCTCCACAACCCTGCATGACATCAAAACCCGCTACATACTTGGAGCCACAACGTGGATTTTGGAGATCTGTTATTACTGTGGTCGATTTTTCTTTGAAAAAAGTGAGGCAATGAGTCCCAATCTTTGCACCAAGTTAGTGGAGGCATAGATAAGTAATATTGAATAGGTTTTCAACATCAAATTAGTGGAAGTTGTAGCTTATTTTCATTACAACAATGCCAAAATGACCTCTGAATAATGTTTGATTCTCAAAAGATAACCTTGAAAAAAGAGGAAAGACCACTCTGATGTGAAGTTTTCCTACATCTTCTGAAGTGCTTGATATTATGCAAATATTAAAAGTAATAAATGTAAAGAAACAGCAACAACATAATGAAATATTTTAAAGTTCACCCTGTATAAATTCTTAACACAATCATGGACTTAATCAAATATTCTCTCATTCCTTTATTCATTCATCATTCACTCATTTGTTCATTCATTCATTCATTCATCCATCCATCAATGTTTTTGTTGAAATTAATGTGTATATTATTATTGTTATTGTTGTTGTTGTTACTACTACTACTACTACTACTACTACTACTACTACTACTACTACTACTACTACTATTTTTTTAAATACACTAAAAAATGTGCTCTACAGGTTGACCTTTGAAAACAGACCTGACCTCACCATTTGGAGTGCGTACTAAATCAATACAAATGGTGAGGTCAGGTCTGTTTTCAAAGGTTACCGCTATAGGTCAAAGGTTGCCAGGCTTCTCGTTCCGTTGAGCGATTCCCAGGACCTACAACGAAGTGTTGCGTCTAGCTTGCCCGTAGCAAACCACAATTTCGAGGTCATCCATCCTAAACTATGACAAACGCCCAAATACAACTATTTCTTCATGGTAATCTGAGCTGCACAAGCCTGAAAAAATGAAGACCTAGAGTTTATCGACATTCTACGGTTTCAGGAAGCTGCATCAGTTGTTGGTTTATGCCCTACTGCATTGATATTTTATCTCACGTCTCTTCTCACCTAGACTCGTGGCTCTGGTAAGGAATAGAAAATAATAAAAAACGGAAATGGAACTTTGTATTCCCATTTGAGGAGATCGCTTAAAATGGCCTCCACTATCTTTTACTGTCATATTTTCCACTTGTGATTAGGACACCATGCTAATGTGGGTGGTCAGTGCAATTTCTGGTGAGTCATTTTTATTTAGTCTGCAGAATTTCTATCATTTATATGCTTGCAGCTTTTTTCTTTTTTCCATATTTTGTCAATGGGCAGAGTTGCACATTTGGCAGCCCAGACTTGCAGCAATCTTCAGTGAATCCAACTCCAGGTTTATTCATCCAGCAAGAAGGTCGAGCTCCATGTAGTGGTGAGGTAACTCAGTGGACTGTCTGCTACAATAATCCAGAATTTATAACCACGAAGAAAATATTCGAAATCTCTCTTGAGGTATGGCGCAATGAACAAATCAGATTTTTCAATCATGTAGGCAACAATTCAGTAACCATCACAGTCCCAGATCAGCCGGAAGCTTTTGAGTGTGTTAATATAACCATAAAGCAAGAAGATCGAATCAGTGTCCTGCAAGGTGATCATGTGGGTGTGTATCTACTGGCTAATACAGTTCTTCCTGTAGTTATACTAGTAATTCTGGCTCTGGAAGTAGCCGTGTCTATTTTGTTCAAGTTCTTGCAGTTCCCCCTAAGACTGTAGCTGCTTTTGGTGATGGAGCTCCCACAACAATACCACTGTCTACTCATGCTATTTATGTCACTGCCACAGTAGGTAAGATTAATTATCTTAAAAACATAGCTACATTTGGAGAGACTCAAATCTTTACACAATCTCTAACTTCAAATGTGTTAAGAGAATTACACAAAATATCTTAGCACCTCAATTAATTTTAATCTGTACACTTGCTTCGTTAATTTGATTCAGTTTTTCAAATTTACATCAGAAAAATTGACATTATTGGTGACCGGCTATGGGAAAATCGGGCACAACGCGACATGCGTAGACGACGCAAAAAGATCGATTTAGTTCTTAAAATTGTATTAAATAAGCCTAACGAAGGGAGGTTAGGTGATATATAGCGAGAATGGCTAAAGCTACGGCGATAAAACTTGGAGAGCTTAATATCTGCTTGCCCAGGAGTGTGTAAGTGCAAAAAAAAAAATTTTCGTCGGGAGCGTTGTGCCCGATTTTCCTGTAGACGGTCAATGACTTGAATTTACTTAGCCCATTTTGAATACCCTAGCTATTTGTAAGACAAAGTTATAAATTTAAAGAGCCACACAAAAAGATGATTATAATATCATCGCTCAATGAGCACGATCAATGAGTTGGAAAATATATTTCTTAATGTTTTTATTCAAAATAATGTCAGCTGCATTATTAAATTGTATTGTCGAATTCATTGTGTAACTAGTATTATAAAATACCTTCAAATGTAACGCATCTATAACAGTATGTGTAACAAGATAGTCCAACACTTTTAACAAAATGTCCACAATTAGTCTGTTGTAATTTCTACTAGTTTGATTATTCATGTAAATGCTTACCAGCAAACCTGTATGATAGCACTCACAAACATACAATAACATAGAAATGCTCACACTTGCATAACCTCACTGACCACACTGCTACAGCATAATACTCCTATAATTAAATAACCTAAGGAGTACTAGGAAGTGCTGCTTTGGAAACCTAGCACGATTAGTCTTCAAATAAGTTCTTCTCATGAACTACTCCACAATGTTTACCCTAGTGTCATTAAACTGATTACTGTCATTTACAATAAGAAAATTGAGGGCTGACCATTTCAACAAATAACTGCCATAGGAAGTTTTGCTTAATTCTCAGTAGATTACCAAGTTCTGGAATTAGACAAAGGAGTTGGAAAACTCAATATAGAGAGAGTTTGTCTTTTTAACTGCTTTGTTTTGCTTTTTTATGGTGATGACTGTGTTGATTCTAATTGAACACAGCCACTGAACCACTTCCAGTGACCTCTACCAACATGGATGATACCACCTCAACAACATCTGAAACATCTTATATTTCCACTCAATCCTCTACATTCATTGGTAAGAAGACAACTATTTAACAGGCTATTCAAAGATGAAGTTTCCAACTTGTAGCTGGTTCTTAGTGTACTTAATTATGTTAATTTTGTTTACAGAAGAAACCAGCTCAGATTATACTACTCCAAACATCAGTTCAACCTTGGAAGAACAAGGTGTAGTTCTGAAACTAGGGAAATATTCAGATATTATGCAAATATTGTTTGCAGGCAAAACCAGCTCAGACAACAGCATTCAAATTATCAGCTCAACCATGGAAACACATGGTAGTAGATTTGATGCTCATGAATTATGCCATATTTATTCAATATTATGTAAACATTGTTTGTAGAGGAAACCAATACAGATATCACAACTCAAATTATCAGTTCAGCCATTGAAATACAAGGTAAAACCTTATTTGCAGAGTAATAAGAAATAGCTATGGCAAAATGCATATTTCTCTATATTATTATTAATTATGGTGCTTTCCTTTACAATGGTTGATTAGACAATAAGGTCAATTTCACTGGGGTGCTGAATTATTTTTGAAGTATGAGCATAACTTTGCAATAATAGCATTTTCTTTATACTAACAAACATAACCTTCAACACAGTCAGATGATAATGCATTTTCACAAGTGATTTGTTTATGAAGTATGGGCCATCAAAGAATGCCTAGCTTAACAGATATCTAATCTCCGGGTGTCTATTTTCAAATGTTTATTTTTTATAGTAGTTGCGTTCATCTTTACTCCTGTATTTGTAGATCTCAGCAATAGTTCCAGCAGTAATCTCACCAATACTATAGTGGCTATTTCTGTGATTATTGGATCGTTCATTTTAATTCTGCCAGCCATCATTGTTGTGATTGTTATAGTTCTTTCTATAAAGAAAACAAAATCAGCAAAGTCCTCACAATTGGATGACACCATATATTATTCTACTCCTAATTATGATTCCAGACAACAGTGTAATAGTATTAACTTAGACAGAAATAACGCTTATGGCATAGCAGTCATGGAATCTTCCAGAGAATTTCAAACCAACACGCCAGACTCCCCGGAATTTATTTATACAGATAATAAAGACTGCTATGGAATGGCAAATACAACTTCAGAGGTCAACAATAGTCTATTAAAAATTTCAAAACTACAACAGCAGTTGTAATGGATCACTTTGTATTGGATCACTTTGTATTGTTGACACTTGCATAAAATGTATGATAAATTTGAAAACAATTTGATCATCTCATTTATATTGTTGTTACTGGTAGTGCTTTGAAACATTATTAATTTATAAAATCCATGCTAAAATTCTGGTGTAAAAATACTATAATTAGGTTACTTCATTGATGCAGAACGTTTTGAAGTACTTGCTTATTGGATTTGAGTGCTGGATTTAGAATTTTCATTAAAACTCTACCACCCCAATTGCCTCTTGAATGTTTAATTTTCTCGTCTTATGGAGGCAGTATTTATAGCGATCTAATTTTTATATTGCTGTGGAGGAAACTAGAACTGAACTATTAAATTATTTGATTTAATCATATCACAGATATTTAAGTGTTCAACCACTTTTATAATTATTATAGAAGAATCAAAGGTACGAGCATTGGGTGCTACGATACGCTAGCTAGCAAAAGCATTACAAAATCATCTCAGACCAAATGGATTACTGATTTTTGGCTACTCTAATCAGATATCAATATAGTTAGTTCTAAATAATTCCTGCACCGTGTTATTCCTGCACCGTGTTGAGTGCAACTGTAAGTTTTAAAGACTTCAGTGAGTCTTGTGGCATTCAGAAATAACCTAACACAAAGGGGTCAAAATTAATATTTCACTAATGAAGCACTTGCCCTGCTAACTAAAGTTTAATTAACTATTTATTAAGTACTCGATATCTGTAATCAAGCACACCACTAATATATACTAGTGATGTGCTTGAGCACAAATGGTGAGCGAGCCTAAAACTACGCTATTGTTAAACGAGTGATTGGCTAGCAAGCCAAGTGAGCGGACACTCTCAGGGGTAACACAATTGAAAATCGGGGATTTGGGCGTGAGTAGGTCATTTTCTAGTCTCGCGTGGCCGACCCTTTTCCTTTTTATTATCCGCTCGCGCGGGGTGGGAAAGAGGGTCCGGTAGAAGCTTGTACACCGTTTCGTGCCAAGGAATGCAATTACTGGGATTCCTAGGTTTCAAGATGGCTTTGAGGCACTGCTCTTGCTGTGGAAAATCTGTTACCCAGGGTGAAGAGAAAAAGATAAGTTGGCTTTTGACTAGTCAGGTTTGTATTTGGAAAGAAAATACATATAGATAAAGTAGTTTATGCAGCTATCGTTATTTTCTGCAGGATGCTCTGCAGTTGCTGACAGGTATTATAGTTGCTAAATATCCTGAGATAGATCAGACTAGCCTACAAGGAGGCTATGTCTGTAGAAACTGTGCTTCACTTGTAGAGAAGCATCATGGCATCCTTAAGGATATTGAGGAGCGATTAACTACAGCATTACCTATCTTGCCAAAGATTTCTGTACCAGCACAAACACCAATTTCTGAACAATCAACTCAACACTACCATTCACAGGGTAGCCCACTTGCTACATGCTCTGTGTTTCCAGAATTAACTGTAAGAAAGGTACATTTATTTCAACTATAAATATAATTGTATAAAATTGTTTTTCAGGCTAAAATTCATTATCAAACCAGGCCAAGAGTATGCACTATTACACTAAAAAGAAGGAAACGTTTCAAGCCTTTGGTTCGTACAAGCTACTACTTATTTGCTATTCAATGTTTAAAGAAAAATATGGTAGCCAAAGCAGCAATTATTTGAGTCTGGAATTTAAGATGGATATGAATATGCACATTTTTTTCTATAAATGCTAATAATAGCTTGTACGACGCTTAAATTGCCCAGTCATAAATGTATGGGGGAAATCACTGTTCAATTGAAATTGCACGGGGAAAGTGAAATGGCAAAGACTAAGTGAAATACCACGGTAGCTAAGTGAAATAGTACGGGTAAATGCACATGCGTCACATGCTACAACTCTATCCTTGGAAATTATAGTTCAAGCTGTGTCTAGTTGGTGACTATGCCATTCTTTAGTGTAGAAGTTCTACCCTTACTAGACGGAATTTTTTTCAACAGATTATGTTGAGCATAGTTTTAAAATTGAAGTTCCAGAGGAAGCTAATCCTGAAATACAGAGATAGTGAGTGAGATACAGTGTAGCTACAGTAACCTGTACAATGTCAAATAGTTGGCCAGGCTCCAATGAAGTAGTTAAGAAGATGGCCATGTAACACAAGCCTTATATGCCTATTGAATGAGTAATCAATGAGTAATCAATACCTTTAGACTTGTATTCAGACTCAGCTCTGACCTTGTCTATTCTCAGCCAGCTCACTTTCTGTTGCAGCTTATTATTTACTTGTGAGTAGCAAAATGTAATGAGATACATATAAAATTGTATTGAACCATTTATCAACTCATTGTTAGCTCAGCTGCAGCTACCTCGGCATTATTGAACTGGCTTGTACTGTTATTCTTGTATGCTGTTATAAGTGTGGCACAGTTTAATGGTTCTCAATAATATGATACTGCTTGGTAGGATGGTAATTGGGGAAACTACATGATAGTGATAATAATATTGTTTCTACACCGAGAGGGTTATAGTACAGGGTTACAGTAGTCGTTCTGTCTGTTTTCTGTCTGTCTGTCTGTCTTCCTGTCTGTCTGTCTCTCTGTCTGTCTGTCTGTCTGTCTGTCTGCCTGTCTGTCATGCTCTGATTTTGGAGATTACTAACAATTAACAGTTGATATAGGTATGAACTTACTCAGGACAAAGAATTAAGACCTTTGATTGTGCTACTTTTTTTAATTTCGGGCTAATTGTTTCTTATGTTTACATTTTCTCTTTCAAATTTTATCAAACATTCTCTCCATACACAGTTTTGCACTTAGGCTAAATGTGTCACATTGTGTGTTTTTTAAACTCATGATTAAGACCTTATGAGGTTGAAACTGTTTTATTATGAATTAAAATTATTTCTACATTAAAGTCGGGAAAAAAATATTTTAAAGAATATATTTTATGTTGAAGAATCAAGACATGCAATCTTTTGCAGGAATTAATGAGACATTACTCGTCCAAATCATACGATTTATTAGTGTATAGAGAGTTCACAGGAGAATTAGCTTGTTTGTATATAACTAGTACAGCATTCCTCTGGGAGGCTTGTATTTCGTATGTACATTTGAATAAGGAACTAAGTATTATGTTATTGGTGATAAATGGTGTGAGTATTGTTAACTTGCAATAATGCTGGACAAAGTAGACAGGACAGCCCTGAATTATGCACACAACATCTCGCACACACACACACACGACACACACACACTCACACACATACACACACACTCAAAAACACAACTTACACACAACATCATACACACATCATACACACACATCATACGAACACATCATACACAATTACGCATGGTGTAATAAACACACAAAGACAAATCTTTTAATTTTTGGATTTTTTTTATGGAATATTTGGTATTTAGTCTTGGCAGTATGTTTAAATGTCAAGCTGGGTAGCTTTTTAGTATTGCTAGGCAACCCAAAAGATTTTTTCTGTATTTGTTATTGATAATAATGGTATCGCTTTAAGAAACAATTGATTAACAGCTTTAATTATGTGGTATTAAACTAACCAAAGTCTATAATAAAATGTTCACGGTAATTTTGTTGATAATTTTCTATTCATAAAACTTTTTAGCTATACGATGTTTTTCTTGCGTGACATTGTGATTAAGATTAGCTATGTTGACATGTAGGAAAACACCCAAACATCAGCATCCTTCCTGACTTCCACTCCAGATCCCTCAACCAGTGAAAAAACTTCTCCATCATCACAATAAGTCGAGACTACACTGTCATTTGATATTTCAGACATATCTATGATACATGAGGGACCCACTAGCCCACTCCATGCTGCTATGAAGAGTGGCTTAGCTCCAGTTTTTTCTCCAGCTACAAGTCATGATTCTGCTTCGGAGGACACTATATTGCATGCAAATATATCGTCTAATTCAGGGTCCATTAACGCGGGGTACAAAATTGTCTTTGATAACCTTGATAAAACTGTGAAACCAAGGCATATGATCATTGAAAAACAATCCACATCATTGCATTATTGTACATGGTTATGCAGTTAAAGACCGGATTGATTTCTCAACCTTCAGGTCTGTTAGAGAAACTGGACCAGAACAGAACTTATTAATTGTCCTTCTGCCAAATGAAATGACTATGCTGCTTTAAAGAAAAGATTTTTTAATTCATGTGTCGAGAATAATAACTTCCTACCTCGAGTTTTTTAAGGAAGACTTTGAAGGCTTAATTGAACATGTTAAGCATAGATACAGCAAAAAGATGAGCGTTAAATTTGAAGTGGTAAGCCAACTATAGTTGAATTGTGTATTGACATTAATCAAGTTTTAATGATTTGAATTAGGTACCTCTGGGAATATTGAAGAAGTTTGAAATGGCTTATGAAGACATGGTAGACAACAAAAAATATGTTCCTTGTAAAACTGTGATACTCTCTGAGCCTACCTGGTACAGACTGTACTGAAGACAAGGAATATGTGCATACCTTAATTGGTGGTGATTATTTGTCTGTGGCTCGAGCCCATGGAGCACAACATATTAGCAGAACATCTGAGCTGGAAATTTATAGGCTTGATGGTTTGCTACCAGTTACAGAGGACTGACATGCCATAGTGTGTTTACTAGAGGTATGCAAAATTAATATTTGCGTATTTTGTATTAAGCTATTCTTTTTTTCTTTTCTTTTTTCTTTTTTTTTTTTTGCAGGTTTTTTGGAAGAGACTTTTCAAAACTACTTCAGGAACACAAAAAGGTACTCTATATCATCTCAGAAATCTTATTAACAGAAGGAATGTTACGAAAAGACCCAAGAGTGATGTCAATGCCGCTGAAGAATTTGTTGAAGTTGTGGTCATCTCGCACGTTCTGACTGCTGTGATGTCGACATACTTGGAGATGTCATCATTTACTGATGCTCCTTCCTGTACTTCAGTACCTGAAAACGTATGGATGGAAAATGAGAAAAAAAGAAGAGATACCTTGGAATGTATTGCAAACCGTGTTGTAGCAGTCGAATCTGTTGAAGAACCAGTATTTTTTGTGACAGTCTAGCTAAGAAACTAAATTTATATTTTTCAAGCACACTATAATTCGTATATGAAATAAGCACATCTATCACAACATAAACAGCCAACATTAGAGAAATCACCACAATTCGGAAAGTCACTGTAAAGGATTGATCTTCTGCACTGTGCTGTACTGGTACAAAAGTCAATCATTTGCTGTGAAGTACGCTTTAAATTCAAGTTACGTGGATGCTTCACAATAATGGCACGAGCTGATTCACTATCCCTTCCTGCTCTTCCGCTCTCCTGAATGTATATTTCCACATCCTCAGGAATGCCCCAGTGAATTATTTGAGTACACAAGGACAGTCAACTCCCATCACAAATGATACTGTAGCTATGATAAGTTTTAATGGTGAATCTGTCTGTGTAAACTGATCTAAAATTTTAGTTTTGACTGACTGATGAGTACAGTGAGTAAAAACGTCCATTACTCTATTTCTTACGTAATTTGGAGATCCTTTAGGCTCTGTGCTAAGCTCCAAAAGATCATGAAGGATGTATTGGTGCATTTTTATAATGTCCTCATAAGTCCTACAAAAAATTATAGTCCTGACCAATGTCCTAGTCTTCCATTTTTCAGTAATTGGTTTAAAAAATAGTTCGATGTCTTTCTTCTCCATCACATAGTATGCTATGTTGTCTTTAACTGGTGGTGTGTATACCACAGTTGGATTAGTCATGCTCAAGTTTCTGATAATAAATTTTCTTGTTGATAATGTTGCTGTTGCAGTGAGAGCCATGACATTAATTCCTTCTGGGACAATGCTTCTAATTTCTCCTAAATGAGAAAATTCGGTCCTGAAACTTTCACCCCTGGACACACAGCATTGTGAATGAACAGATAAATACCAATTCCTTGAGCTAACCATTTTTTTATGCAGTGAGCCTCATCTATTATGAAGCCAACAATGTTTTCGCAATATATTGTTGATGCCAGCATATTTCACCACTCAAGAATGCCTAATGCCTCTGGTGATGCAAAGAGAACCTGATATGAATTGCTTCTTCCTGTTTGCTACGAAGTGTGTATCCAAGTTTCAACGCAACCGCACGCACTAAAGCTCTATAATCCATCTCCACCACCAACAACTAAAAGCATTCGAAGTGACGGTAACGCAGTTTTTATACGCGTATTTAATTCTACATCACGGAAAGCCACACCTCTACATAAGCAATACACGGAAAGTATGGTTCCCCATGAATCCAGGAGAATGACACGAAACGATGTACAAGCTTCTACCTAACCCTATTTCTCTCCCCGCGCGAGCGGATAATAAAAGAGAAAAGGGTCGGCCACGCGAGACTAGTCATTTTGTACTCCGACCCTCCGATTTTGTATTTGCTTTGGGTCTATCCCGTCCCACACCTCTTCTAAACAGAACCTTCCATTCAGGATCCGTATCTTTCAGGAGAAAATTATAATTGTTTTTAACCCCCAGTAATAGGCTGTTTCTAAATGCCACAAAACTAACTTATGTATTAAAAACTTACTGCAGGACTGAACATTGTGCAATAATTGCTAGAACTTCTTGGTTTTTCAAGTTGCAAATGTTATGGCGGAAGGCTATACGGTGTTGAGACCCTTTACCGGACGTAATTTTGTTGCTTATGGCTAATAACTATAACAAATAGCGTATTAACTTACCACTAACTCGAACAGAAAGGGAACTCGGGTAAGTTTTCACAAAAGAATTTAAAGCGGTTAGTCCAAAGAATAATGGGGAAGGCTGGGTCGCACTCTGATTTGGAAAAAAATACGTGGAGAACGACGGAAAAGACTTTCATCCATTCTTTTAGTACCTTAAAAATATAGCTAAATACCAGCAGTGCTCTTTGCTGTTAGGCTTGCAAAGAGAGCTCGCCCACTGTACAACACTGCAGACAAACACCAGTAAGTGCCGTAGGGGCGAAGCATCCTAGCTTCTCGGCGGTATTGTCGGCTGCAGGATACTGTACAACACTGCAGACCAAAGGACGAGTGAAATAGTGCAATATTAAATGGAATTTTAAACACCAGTAAGTGCGGTAGGGGCGAAGCCCCACTGAAGACTTTTTTAACCAAATATTATGACTGACGAAGCCAAAAACCTTAATACCCAATTTTGCATTATCCTCCCCTAATACTGTCTCGCTAGCTCCACTCCCCACCAGCAAACAAATATCCCCGATTTTCAATTGGGTTACCCTTGATGGTGTCTCGCTGCCATATTGTCCCAAACTTACTACCTCACCTAGAGACAATAAAACTTTCCCTGAAGAGCTTTCGTCGTTACCTTTAAAGCAATGTCGTTTATCTATGATTATAACATGGTCTCTTCAAATCGTCTTAAGAGATAGCTTAATTCGAGGCGCCACCACCTAGGAGTGAATAAGTTCATTACCCAATCCAAAAAATAGTGTTTCCTATAGCCGTAGTACAAGTCAGGAGTACCCCACTATACCTTCGGTGCGGGATTTACAGGCTTATACTATGTGGTACTTTCGGCCCACATTTGTTGGATAAATCTCTATCAACCTCTATAACCTATACTACTTTCAATGGTGTTCATGTCAGTGATGTGTGCATTCACACTGCTAGCCCCTTCTGCATTATGTTCAGCTACTTCCGAACACGTTGAGTGGTGTAGTCCCCACCAGATATTTGACCGACTGTGTTTCCTTGAACGCTGGGAAGAGGAGCGGTGTTGCCTATTCTAAACAGCACATCTAAGTTTCCCAGAAGAATCAATGTTTTTCAGTAAATTTTGTAGCTGCAGCAGTTGAATTTCCAGGCCGTAGTACTTACTGTGACACAGAAATTCGGATCATTTCTGGTGGGACGCTAACTGTTGTCATTAATTGGACTGGTTAGTGAAACTTTAGCCATCTGAACTGGCTAAGAGCAATGTCTGGATTGCATTTATTCATATTAGTAACACTTCCTTTAGGTAATAAACCAGCTAACAAGTTGTGATTATTTTAGCTATAGTTCTCTTATATTATTATATTGTCATGATTGTACTAAATTTTCTGCAGCCAATGTTTATAGTCTAGAGTATGGCATCAGACCAAGAAGTATCTCTTTTTTAAAAGGAAAAACTATAGTACTGAAGTGTATTAGTGAATTCCCACCAAAATGGTTTTTTAAGGATAAGTCTATTAGAAGGGCTACTTATATAGATAATGTGATTTACATTCCATCTGCCACAACATCACACAGTGGAATATTCAAGTGTATTGGAACAAACAAATATATGGATGTATTTGAAAGTACCGTTAATGTTTTTATAGGAGGTAAGAGATTAAACTTAAAAAAACAACACACACACACAGATAGTTCAGCTGTCATTCTTGTATTTAGCTAGCTGAACAAAATTATAACTGATAAGGTTGGTAGGAAAAGTTAAAACATATTATTAAGAAGTCTGAATGATCAGTGTGTGAGAGTACTTTAGTATGAGTAATAACAGTGTATAGGCAGATTCAGCACTAGTGAGAAAGAGGGGCTAAGTATAGGTTGAAACAGCAAACTTATCAGAAAACATTAGATATCTTCACAATGTTATTTTACAATGTTATTTTTAGGTAAGTGACCATATGAGATAACTCATGTTATCACACATGGTGTTATCAGGCATGGTATTAATCACACACAGTGTTATCTCATATTGTATTGGCAAGCTCTTTACCATCTGATAGGCTAGTAGTTATAGTAACACTGGCCTACTACAACTGTACATTTCCAAGGTTAGAGCTGCATGTTTGGCACTTACTCTTACTTAAGCTACCGTGACATTTCACTTTGTTCCGTGCTATTTCACTTAGTTATAGCGATTTTTCCAATGCATTTCGAACAGACAGTTTACACGCCGTACTATTAAATATCTTGTAGTACGAATACGGCATATTAATGTTGCACTGTTTATATACAGCTCACCGTACTGGATAGTAGGTGTGACTTTTTGCGTCTTAAAATCTGAACCCCCGAATGCGAACCTCTGGCTAGGGGCCTGAACTGAGTCTGAAGAGAATTCTTTGAAGTCTGCGAAGGATCCATTGGATACTGAAGTTCTTGTAAGTCAGCATAAATGTGAGTCTTTGTGTTGCACAAATGACAAGCCTTTTCAACCATTAGACAAGTCTTATCAGCTAAAAAGAACCGAAATTTCATGACAAGCTGGTATAAGACTTATCTATGGCTGACTGTTTGCATGGGAAAAAAAAAAGTTTTCTGTTAATACTGCAGAAAGGTGGAAAAGCAAGGTATGCTTACATTTTGTAAAAGAGGTGAATTGACTTCCATCAATACTTTGAAACTCTTGATTTACTTCTCAGGGAGCTTGAAGATCGTTTCAATCACCAGAATGGTTTTTTGGCACCTGTGTTGGCTCTTGAAAACTTATTAATGAATGCATCTAATGGCAAAAATATTGATACTGAATTTGATGTTGTAAAATAATCATGTTATAGTAGTGGTTGTGATTTTGATGCCCTACAAAAGCAGCTTCCACTTCTGAGTGATATGATTCGTCAAGCACTTCCTGAAATAAAGGTAGTCACCAGTTTGCGAACAGTCTGTGATGCAATGAACTCTCAATTTGGGTACAAATCCTTATTTTCTGAAGTACACAAGTTATTAAGGTTATATTAGACAATTCCCATACATCAGCCACATCTGAAAGAACCTTTTCTGTTTTGAGACGAATTGATACCTACTTGCCTGCCACAATGACTAAAAAAAGGCTTAACAATTGATTGCTGCTACATGTCCACAAACAATTAACTGATGAGTGTGATATGCAAGTTATTGCGAAGGAGTTTATTTCTAATAGTGAATGACATAAATATTTTGGTACTTATGATTAATGTGTATCTGAGAGTTTTAAATTTCATTAAAGGTTTATTCAATTTAATAAATGCATTGAAAAATCATAATATTTACAATGTATTATCTAACACTGCCCCAAACAGTTTCATTCTAAACTCATTGCTAGCAAAGATATACACTATAGTTTATAGCTAATTAGGTTGAGCCCCCCCAAGTTTTAACTGCTTCCGCCGCCTATGGTGGTTGATTGTTCAGCAGTGAGTTTTTGCACGGTAGCTGAGGACAGTGGAGTTGCTAATTCCTGTTATTTCCTGACATAGTGGACATTTTTACCAAGGAGTTACATATTTTATACACACATAATAATGTATTAATTTAATATTATTCCACTATTTTGATGAGAAGTTTCCTCCAAAAAAAAAAACCCTCATATTATTGCATACTTTCTGGTTTTAAAGCTTTATTAAAGTATCATTAGAAGAATTAATGTATTGTTAAATAACTTCCAGGCATAACATCTGAGATGGAAATGATGTAATTGACTTAGAATAATTTCATCAGTTTTTTGTATGTGGTCGGGGTACAAAAGAAGCACCGGAATGGAACAGTAACATGTTGGTTTTAAGGGAAGTACCCTATTGATTAAGCCAGCCCTTTTTAGCAAGTTAACTTTATTATATTATGCTTGTTACTGAGTCTAGTGTATGTGGTGCAACTGGCTATATTATGTAGCAGTGAGCCTAATATTGCTGTACTATTTACTAATAGATCATGAGGGAATGAGGTTTAGTATATTCAAGCTTCTGTTCATGTATGGCTTATAAACTTATTACTTTAAAATTTAACAAGCATGATTAGGACATTTGTGTGATGTCTACACATATTCATTAATCATGCAAGGACAAATTCATATTTATGTACAACTTAGTGACAAATTTTATATACTTATTTACAAGAAATCAATCCTTGGGAAGACATTTCTCCTCAGTATATTGAGACAACTATTGGAGAAGAATTAACATTGTCTAAAAATCCTTTTCTGAATGATCGCACCCCAATTTGGATATTTAATCATGGTCCGATATATGGTAAATCTTTTCTGACTGGCAAAAATTTAACATTTGCTCCTGTACAACAAGAACATTTTGGAAACTACACTTGCTATTATCAGGAATTGGACTACTCTCAAACCTTCATTAATCGTTATTTTATCACCTACGTGGAAATAAAAGTGATGGGTATGCATCACTAATAATGTCGCAACATATATCCCAACTTTTCACTAAGAGAATGTTAAATAGGTGCTTTTAAAGCAAAAGCAAAACAATGGGTTAATTAAGCTATAGTTATGTAGAGAAGGTACTGTAAGACGAAGTCAAAATTAACCAATTAAAAAAAAAACAAACATCAACAACAACAAGTGGTATACAGCTCACAATCATGACGAACTTCCCTACTCATGTCCTAAGAAAATCTGGTTGGTTGCATATTCTTTTTGGTCACTTTTACCCTCATTTCCCATGAATATTATAATAAATGTACAGATAGGCCCATACATTCAGAGATAGGCCCATACATTCAGAGATAGACCCATACATTCAAGCTCAAGAAGAGATATTGATTTCTAATTAAAATGTTGTGTAGCAAATTCAGTATACCAGTTTGAGTATACAATTTTATCAATTGATTTTTTTTCTGCATTGTATAAATCAGGGCAACATGCTGCAGATAATTTGATTAGAGGACTAACTGTCTGTTCAGATTATAACTAATTAAATTAACTAAGCTAGCTATAAGTAATTAGTAGACTTTTTTTGTTTTAAGCATGGAAGTATATAGTTTCTCTTTTCCCCTAAAAATTTCTCCTTGTATTTAGCTTCTCAAAACACCTTGCTTGCTTGTGTGGTGGAAGTAGTGGGGAAACAATGCCACCTGAGTATCACAAGCTATACACAAACCTTCCACAGGTTCCAGCTGCTGCTTTCCAAGGCAGAACAGAAAGATGTCTTAGGGTTAAGTGTAATGTAAAGCTCATGGAATGACACTAAAGGAGCACATGCTCAGCAGGCTATTATAATAGGAACCCACTGGCATGCACAAGGGTGATTAGGTGATACAGGAAGTGAGGGTTAAATGGAATATGTGAATGATCAGTTAGCTAATTAGAAATAATAAATACAATATTCATGTTAAGGGTGGCCGCACATAGCAACGCGCACTGCCTGTAGATCCAGACATTAATTTATTCCCCGCCAATACCCCACCATTCCATAATACGCGAGCAGAAACTATCGCGCAGTAGTAGCAGAAGTATACTTTGCGAAGTTGTGGTGTTTTAGTATAGCTTCTGGTTGTCTTATATTCGTTTACAGCAACTCTCCATACGTCGTCTGAGCTCACGCGGCAAGGTGCACCAGGCTGCCTCTCCTCCAGTAGCCGTTCTCCGGACTCTACACACCTGAACTCAAGCGGATGGATCCACCAGGCTTGATTTCTGCGGAGCGAAGACTTCTAAGCTGCGAAGATCTAATACCTTCACTTCTGGCTATCTCCAATAAACTGCTCTTTCTTCTGACTCTCTTCTTATTGTTGTATTTATGTTTGTTTACTCTTGATATAGGCGGGCTCTTTTTAGAACCAATACAAACTAATTGAAAAAATAATTGCTCGCGTACTCGTAGTACGAGATATGGGGGAGGGGTTATTTCATATGAATTGCGAGTAGAATAGAAGTATCCAATTTTGAATCAGTTTTTCTTGGAATCAAATAATGAGAACAACTATATTTTTTGCACACGTGTAGAACACAAAAAAAAGAAGGGCACCACAATTTGAATTTTTCAATATCTTATAAAAGGAAAAAAATGTAAATAAATCATTAAGTAATATTGAAAAGGAAAAAAACTCGTTGTCTTGCCCTAGAGTATCATCTTGGCTAGCGGCGTACCAAATTCTGGAGCTCCAACTTGCCGCACCGCTCCAAAAAGTTGTTTCAAAGTTTTACATCGGGGCCATGATATTTCCTTCAGATTCACTCCAAAGTCGGTGTGCAGTATCTTCGGCAGGTACTTTATCCTTCTAGTATAGTAGAGTAGCCCTGCAAATAAAGAAAGTAGCAGAATCGTGCTTAGCAACCAACCAGGTAAAAATTGCGTGGGCGGTGTGCTACCACCCTTAATAATCTAAGGTGTTCAGATGAGGGAGTGTCCAGATGGTGTGATTGGGGTATGTTCTGGTAATGTGGTAGGGATTCTACCACATCTCCCCTCCCTTCAAAAATGCTAGAACAGTGAAGGGAAGAAGATGCTGCTAACGCTGGTGAGAAGGAGTGGTAGTAGGCAGGGTTTGCTGCTCTGGGGATGACCAGGACGGTCTGGAGAGGGCATCGGCTACTGGGTTTGCTTCACCCTTGATATATGAGGTCAAAATGGTATTCGGCCAGTCTGAGCTTCCATCTTGTTAGTTTGGCGGAAGGGGGTTGACCATTGATGATGTTGACTAGGAGACTGTTGTCAGTAAATGCCTTAAAATAGCGACCAGACATGTAGTAGTGAAAATGGGTCACAGTTGAAAGCAGAGCAATGGCTTCAAGGTCCAGGATTTCATAGTTCCTTTCCCTGGAATGAGCTGTCTCGAATAGAATGCACAGGGTGTCCATAAAGAATTCCTGAAAACACAAAGAGAACCTCCGATGCCTTGGTATGAGGCATCAGAGAACACACACCGTGAATCATTATCATTTGGGATTGTCAGAGAGGAGTGTGTGACAATTGATGAGATAATAAATTTAAATGAGTCAATGTAGTCGTCATCACAAAGTATAGTGTCTGTGCTCGTTCGTTTGAGATGGGAATTCAAAACTGAAGTGAGGTGAGAAGTTTGGGGACAAATCTAGAATAAAATGTGATGAGCCCAAGAATTGATTTCAAGTCTGATTTAGTTGAGGGAATAATGTAAGATGAAGTGTGCGAAACTCTAGCTTCTGGTATTGAGAGGTGTCCATTGCCAACATGAAATCCAAGAAAATCAAATGTCTTGAAACACCAAGAGCATTTAGAATGCTTCACGGTGAGGCCAGCATGAGAAAGTCTAGAGAGTACTGAGGTAATGTGTGAGAGGTGGTCATCAAAAGAAGAGAAAATAATAATGTCATCGATGTAGGGTAGACTGTAAGTTTCCAATCCTCTCAAAACTGACTGCATAAGCAGTTGGAAGGTTGAGGGGGCATTTGTTAAGCCAAAAGGCATCACACAGTATTGAAATTTACCTTGTAGCATGTAAAGGCAGTGAATTCTTTGGAAGTTTCTGACATGGGAACCTGGTGGAATCCCTTTAGGAGATCCAGTTTGGATAGAAAGGTTGATTTTGGCAGCTGTGACAAAATGTCATCAATGGAAGGCATACTGAAGGGTTCATGAACAGTGATTGAGTTAAGCTTCCTATAGTCAATAACTATCGGGCATGGGGAACTGCTCCACTTAGAGCATGAAGGCTCTATGATACCCAGGGACAAGAGGTTCTCGATTTCCAGTCTGAAGGCATCCTGATGGGCTAGAGGAACAGAATAAGGAGGTGACCAAATTGGTGTGGTGGAAGTGACTACGATAGAATGATCAGCTAAGATGATTATACCCGGCTTGTCAGAAAAACTTAGGGAAACTTTCAAGCGCTGTAGTAAGCTACTGTTGCTGCTGAGGTGAGAGTTTAACAGGTTATGGTGCATTATTAGGAAGGTAAAAGTCTTCGACAACTTCATCAGGGATAATGAGTGATCTGTAAATGGGTGATGCTTTCTTTAACTGTGATAGGTGGACTACCTTTGGTTTGCATTTCTTTCCTTAGGGTGCAATGGAACAATTAACTGGGGGTAGCAGTTGTGAAATGACAAAGGGTCCTTCCCATGAGGCATCTAAACATCTGTTGATGCCAGGGGCTCTCTTATACACAAGATCGCCAACTTCAAAGTTTGCAGCTAGTTCAGATTCCTTTGAGAGTCTAGATGAGGAGTGCTTAGAAGCAAGTGACTTCTTAACAAAGTGGGTTTGGCAGGAAAGCATGTTACCAAGGTCAGAAATGAATTGGGTTAAGGGTGCTCACACATAGCAACGCCTGGGCGCCTTTAGTAGCACACTCCAGCTGAATAGTAGCGCATTATCTACCACAAAGTCACGCCCCGCTCTGTAACAAATTAGTGCCCGTGAAATGCAGCTGTGCCTCACTCACCACTACGCGCGTACTGATAGGGCGGGGCGGAGTCAACTTACAATAAAAAATTATCGCGCTCTAAAGTAATGGATCCAGAATCTTATCTTGCGTACTGCTCAGGAATGGACTAACTGCTATCGTTCTAATTTTGCCAGGGTTTAGGGCCACAAGTGGTCGACCCTATAACGTTGAGATATTTTTAATGTACGGAATTTCATTCAACAAAAACTCAACGTTATGACATGCACGCACGGGTAAGAAAATGATATACAAAAAATCAGCTTCTAAACTACGGCAGTAGCCGTGCAGTACTGCCAAGAAGTCCAAAATGGTGACGGGGTATTTCTTGAGATGCAATCGACTTCCAGTCTTCATTCTCGGTAGGTGCTTTCTCCTAGCAGTACTTGCTGGCCTGCATAAATAAAATAATTCGGGGGTAAAGCAGAAGTAAGTTTAATGGGCCCTAGCAACCGTGGCCTATTTGGCGGGTTTTTAGCGCTCAAAGAGTGTTTGAGCACCCTTAAGTTAACATTGGGAAGTGAGTGGGAAGTCCAAAGGGATTTTAGGGAATAAAGAATGTAAGGGGTAGGTTTCAAAAACAATGATTCTTGGGGGATAAAACTATGTCTGGAGTGAGGAGTGTTCCTAGCAAAATAGAGGACTAAATCAAGAACTACAGGCCAATCATGTTTGACAGAAATGCTTTTGGAGATCATAGCTTTGAGTGTGGAGTGGAAACGTTCAAGACGTCCATTGGATTGGGGGTGATATGGAGATGTTTTGATGCTAGAGATGTGAAACATGGATTTGAGGTGTGATAATGTGGTGGAGAGAAAATTGGAGCCCTGATCAGACAAATCAGCAATTAAGTTTAGCAAAAATACTGAAGTGTTGTAGTGCGTAGGGCGAAGACGGCTTGTGCTACAGCTTCTAAATTAGGAGGACGGCATCCCAAGGCCCCCGTGCAGCCTACTGGTAGAATAAATTAGTATTAGTAGGCCTGTTTTTATTTTTATTTTTATCATTTGCAGTGTAGCTATAATTATCTGTGCATTTCAGGTTTAACTTTCTCAGATACTTCCGGATGGCTCCCTTTCTAATCTGTTAAAAAAATTCCGTTGCTTGTGCTATTAATATTGAATCGCACGCTTATCGGTGCTATTACTCTTACTAATTAATAAGTGCATTACGTTACACTTTATCAAGAAAAATATAAAGTAGCAAGTTTTACTCGTGCAGCGAAATTTTGTATCCAAGGAGATGAATGTTTATTTGGTCACTTGGACTCACACTAGGCCAGAAATAGCAGATAATTCAAGCGCTGGTTCAGCACGATTGAACAGATGATGATATTCCAATAGTTATATGTGGGGTGTGGCTAAAATATTTACTTCCGGTCACTCTAAAGGGGGGTTCGACCGAACCCCTCGAACCCCCCCTGGCTACGGGTATGGAACCGCACCTTCAGTGGTGTGCAAGGCCTCAGCAACTTGTGCTGCAAGGTCATTCTCCGACTGCATTGCTATGGTAACAGTGAGAACAGGTAAAGGGTCAGCCTTAACAAAATCCATGAGTTTGATAAAATTGTCTTTTCCAAAATCAATTCCAAATAAAACAGTTTTAGGAGGGAGTCTAGAGTCTACAGCTAATAGGCACATTCCTTGAGTGGTGGGAAGCTCAACAGGGACTTCATACACTTGAATTGAGTGAGGATTTTGAGAGATACCAAAGATTTTAATATATTTGACAGGGGTGCGTGAATCATTGACGAAATCACTAGAAATAAGATAAATCTTAGCTCCTGAATCTAGGATAACTGAGGTTGAAATGCCATTGACAGTGCCATGTGTGACCAGGTCATCCTCATCGTAACAATTAAGTGGGGTTGGTTCAGAGCCAAGTAATGAATCATCAGAAATGCTGGGAACAGGTAAGTGGTCATCAGGAGCATTGGAAACAGGTAAGGGGTCAGCATCAGTGGGAATAATTCTTTCGAACAGATCTGTTATTCCTGGGGACTGGTACGAGACGTGCACCAGGTGGGTTCGGATTATACGATTGTTGTGGGGGTTGGGTTTGAGGTGGTTTGGGTGGATAGGGGTAACATGACAGTTGTTGGCATAATGGCCTGTGTTATTACACTTATAGCATGTAACCGAGTTCAAATCACGTTTGGGTGGAGACAGAGGGCGGTTGGGGAAAGCGTGGGCATTAGAATGAGGTGTAGAGTATGAATTGAAATGGGATTTAGGTTGGTAAGTGTGAGAGTTATGATGGTTGAAACTATTGCATTAGCAAATTTACCAGGTGAGTTGTTGCCATGGTTACCCTGATGAGAGTTGGGGTAAGACTGAGTTAAAATGTCTTGGTTTCTGGGAATAGTCGGTGTATGAACACATCGCACTACAATCCTGCACAAAGGAGTGGTTAGAGGTGTGGCCTCTATTGAGCACAGATTCCCTAGAGTCGTTAGTCATGCCAGCGAGAACACCAATAGTAGCCAAAATTTGGGAAGTGGACTCAATGTCTTCATCAGAATATTCAGACATAAATGAGAGATGCTCAAGCACAACACCAAACTTATATTTCCAGTGGTTAAACCACTGCATAAGGGATTTAGGGCCATTTGAACAAAATTTCAGGGGAAATGAGTTTAAACAATCATTGAGAGAGAAACCACCACTACTGAGCAGAATTGTTCTCATGTCAGCAAAGGAAGCAGACCTGTCAACCCTCAATATTTGGTATTGAGGCTCAATATTTTGGCCAGAGTCTCAATATCTCAATACCAGCCTCACTTTTCTCAATATTTTGAAAGATTTATCAATATTTCTCAATACTGATCCATTTAATAGAAAGTGAAAAAATTTCAGTGTTCTAATTAACAAAAGTTGAACACATGGTCATTTGGCTAACCTCATTTTGGCCTGCATTGTTAGTGTCCTCATTTTGACCTAGTGTAGTAGCAGCAGATAGCTCTAGCTGGTATACTGGTAGCTACTGGTACTCAGTTTGGCTTGAAGTGATATGGAGGACTTTTCTGATGAGGAACCTGGCCCTTCAGCTCCAAAGCGTAAAAAGAGTCAACCTAGCTACAGGTCTAAATTCAATTCTGGATGGGTGAAAGACTTTCCTTTCATTGGTCCAGTCAAGGGTGATGTCTATAGGTAAGAGAACTGCTCCTCTGTTTGTTAGACACTCTAACATTTTATATCATCATTCTAGATTCGAGTGTAAAGTTTGCAACAAAAGAATTCGGTGTGATCACATGGGTAAGAGAGAGGTGATTAAGCATACTGAAACCCAAAGCCATAAAGATCTAGCAAAGACATTCCAATTTCAAGCTAGATTGCAGTTTAGTACCCCCAGCCTAAATGAGACCCAGCAAAGATTGAGAGCTGAACTGAAAATGGCAGTCTTGACTGCCAATAACAATATTCCTTTGGCTTTTCACGATAAACTGTCACCCACAATTCGAAGTGTTTTTCCTGATTCAAAAGTAGCTTCCAACTATCATTCAGCCTCAACAAAGGCGAGTGCTTATTGAATTTAGCTGTAGCACCTTTGCTAATAGAAAAACTAGTTGAAAGCATGAGGACTCAGCCATTTTCTTTATCCACTGATGGATCCAACGATAGTGGATTACAGAAAATGAATCCAGCAACAGTTCGGATGTATGATTTACAAAATGATTGCATTTCAACTCGATTTTTGAATATGTGTGTCACTTCATCTTCTACAGCTGAGTCTATTTATAGTTCACTTAATAGTAAACTCGAGGAATTACTTCAGTGTTCTAGTCCTTGGGATTTATGTTCAGCTGTTGGTGTTGACAATACATCAGTGAACATAGGTGTACGTGATTCAATCAAGACAAGGGTTTTACAACAGAATTCAGCTATATTCTTCAATGGTTGTCCATGCCATATCATACACAATGCTGCTCGAAAAAGTAGTGATGAATTCTGTAGAAGTTGCACTTTTGATGTTGAAGAGCTGTGCATAGATATTTTTTATTGGTTTGATAAATCTACAAAAATAAAAAATAGTCTTCAATCATATTGTACTTTTTGTGATCAAGACTATAGAGCTGTGGTGAAGCATGTTTCCACTCGGTGGCTCAGCTTAGAGCAAGCAGTGGAGAGAATTCTAAAGCAATATGAAAGCTTGAAGTCTTATTTCAGATCAGAGGATGAACCACAGCCTAGATTCAAGCGACTTAGTGACCATTTCAACAATTCCATGACAGAAGTGTATCTGCTTTTTTTCCAGAATGCTCTCTCTTGCTTTACTCAAGCCAATCAATTTTTGCAGAAGGAAGAACCCTTAGTTCATGTCTTACAGCCTCAACTTCTGAGCCTGCTGAAGAAAATTTTTGGGAAATTTATAAAGCCGTCTGTTTTGTCAGTTCATGTTAATTCTGACACTTTGGTAAATGTTAGTTTCAGTGATATGTCAAATCAACTAGCAGATAAAGATCTAGCTATTGGTTTTCTCACGAAACAAACACTAAATCAATTGTATGAGGAGGGAGATATCAGCGAGGTACAGAAAAAGAGTTTTTACAAGGCTGCTCGACATTTTCTGATGTCTGCTGTGGATTATTTAATAAAGTGGTGCCCTTTCAATGAAGAATTAATGACCCATGCTACTTGGCTGGATTTTGAACGGAGACTTGAAAAGAACTTCGACTCAGTTGAATATTTTGTGCACAAATTTCCGAAGATCCTGGGTAATATCACATTGACAAGTTGAGTGAGGAGTTTATAAACTACCAAATGCTTTGTTCAAACGATATACCTTCTTCAGTAAAATCGAGAGCTAATCTTCAGGACGAAGACCCCCACAGAGTGGACTATCTTTGGGGATATCTTCGAACTCTTCAGGAACCAGGGACGAATCATAAAGCATTTGGTCTATTGTTTCGTGTGGCAGAATTAATAATGACTATACCTCATTCAAATGCTGGTGAGGAAAGGATTTTCTCCCTTATAAATAAGAACAAAACACCCAGTAGAAGTAGTCTTCAACTTGAAGGAACCCTTTCATCATTGATTATTGTTAAAACACATATTTCTAACGCACTTACCTGGCAACCTACAGAAGCTATGTTAGAAAAGGCTAAAGGAGCTACAAGAACTTATAATGAACAACACAAAGACAAGAATTAGACAATCTCAATATTTCATGCATAATCTCAATATTTTTTCCCTTATATCTCAATATTTGTAAATTTTGGGGTTGAGAGGTCTGAGGAAGTACTGGGTGAAATATTATTATAGTAAGCTTCACTAAATTCTCCATGCAAGAGACTGGGAAGAACATGCAGCCAATCATGGGTGGGGACTGATCTGAGTTTCATGTGGTATTCAAACCGGTATAAAAACACAAAGATGTCCTCACCTTGTTTAATTTCTCCTACAGATTGGGAAAGGGGTTCAGTCCTTACCAGAGGGACAGACGGCTGAGGCTGATTTTACTTAGAGAAGAGCTGAGCAAAGAGTAACATATTGGGATCCACATCATTGGCTTTAGCTTGTTCTGCCAATTCTTTAAGTTCCTGAAGTTGGGAAGGTGGAGGGTTTTGCCTTGGGCGGAGTTTGAGGTAAAGGCTCGATATGTTCCCGCACTCAGTAGTTAGTTGAGGCTGAATTTAGTGATGAAGCGGAAGTAGAGGATGAAGAAGCAGAAGGTAACATCGTGGACGAAAGTGACGAATTGAGTTACGGTCTAAAAAATTAGAGTGCTAAAATAGTTGAGTGCGGTACCCCAGAAAGTTGCAGAATTTAGAATTCCCACAGGCTCCAAATGGCGTTGTCGCTACGCTGGCATCCCAAAGCCCCAGAATCATCCGAGTTTTCTAAATCCTGCAGAATTCAAGGTACTCATTATAATTATTGTACAAACAAGTTCATCTGACATCGACGAACATCGACGAAAATGGACGAAAATCGAAGAACAAGGTAGAGCGAGGGTGTGCAATTGCAGCGCGGACGCACCAATACACAAGTGTCTTCCAGAGGCCATCCCTGCCTGTAGGTTTCTTCTACCAGAACACATACATTCCAGATATATGTATAATTTCACTAGAATAGGTTTTTCTGGGGTGTAGAATCATTTTCTGGCATTAGTTTTTAAATTTAAGTTAAATATTGTTAAATTGTGCATTGTTCAGTTTTGTGAAGTATTGTGCTTTATAACTACTACTTAGCTAAAGAATATAACCTAAGTAAGTGTCAAAATAAAGTGACTTGTTGTTTCAAAGAGTAGGGGGAATGGCTACAGCATTGGTTCTCCTTTACTGTATATAGGTAGTTTTAAAACTCTGACTTTTTTTTTAAGTGACTTGAGTGTTAGAACTTAAAATCAATCATTTAACAATAGTGTAGATTTTGACTCGCTCAGCATTTGTGTTGAAATACATCACTGGTATCATAATTTAAATAAATATACACCAAATAATTTATTCAGTAGATATTTTGAACTCAGTAAACAATCAAAAGTCCCCCATATAGATTATGCAAGACTTTGAGAGGGGGAAAATGGAGGAGCGCAGCCGTAGACTGCTGCAAGACCAATTGGAGCCGCTTACTTTGCTGACGAAGGAGTCCCTTACTCATTTCAAAGTATAAGCCCAGCTACTAGTTTTTAAATAGCTCTAAATGATTCCGGATACGTTAGCGGGCGATTTAGTATAATTTGTTTAGTTGTTTAAATGTCAATATTTTGATAGAAATAATAAGGCCTACTGCATTTCGGTGGCATTAAGCTGATTGGGGGGCTGCGTTTCCTAGGATTTTGCGGGGTGTAACGGTGTACTATAGGTAGGGCTCGTAGTAATAACAAATGTCATTGCATGTTATTAATCAGGCTTCAATTTCAAATAACAAGTTATAATCATGTATGTTTTGAAACTTTATTTAGCTTTTAATTATTTATTCGATTATAAACAAGGAGTTTTTTATAAGTTTGATTGTGAAGTACACAATAAAAATGACCTCAAGCCCATAACCTGGACATACAATGGAGGATCGCTTCCTATCAATGCAGAAGTTGTAAATAATTCACTGATTTTAAAAAAAGCTGAAGAATTTAATGAAGGAAAGTATATGTGTGAAGGGATAACTAGCCTTCAGTACGCATGGTCATATGATTATGTACCCTTTGTGGGAGCAATAACGCTTAATTTAAAAGGTAACTAGTTCTAGGCTGATATGTTCAATTATAAAAAGGTGAATTATCTTGTACGTTGTTGTTTTTTTCACTTTGGAGCAATAAATAGCTAAGTTATTGCACTCATTTTGATTTAGGTTCACAACAATCTTCTGTGTATCCGACTCATCAATCAGTATACGTTGGAGGCACAATTCGATTTTTTTGTGACATACAAGAGAAGAAAAAGTGGAAATTTATGGGAGGAAAGTTGCCAAGTAACGCAGAAATCAGCGATAAGCTTGGTCGCGTCGTTACTATCGTAAATGCTCAAAAACACAATCTTGGAGCTTATAGATGTGTCTTCAGAACGGGAGATAAATTAGTGACGTCCAGTGGTTTCTTACTTGTAATGGGTAAATGATTTAACTTTTTATTGTAAATCAAGATTTATGACTCATAGGAACTCCAATGTTCGAGATTTATGATGTAGCTATCAACCAATATTATAATTGAAATGAAAATTAGGAATATCAATGTGCTAACAAGTATTGTAATTTTATTAACCCTAAACGCAATGGGTGTGAGAGTTACAATATTTCATTTTCATTCATTCATTCTGTCACTAATGTCAAACAACAAATCTGTCCAGGATGGCGACTTTTATGCCTTGAGAGAAGGCAAGTTTAGACTAGATGACGATTTAAGTCGCTTCAATTTGCTAATACAGTGGTTTCTTACTGATAAATGATTAAAATTTTTAATGTAAATCCAAATTTATGAATGAAGAACTTACCTTTGATGTCGTGATTTATGGTAGAGTAGCCATGAACCCATCATATTGGAAAAATAATTAAAATTAAAATTAGGAATATCAACGTGCCATAATATTAGCCTTCTTCGCTCTTGAGTGAGAGGGTTGCAGTAGCACCTTCTCCTTTCATTCACTCTGTCTCTCTACAGCGAATCACGAAGATCGAGGATTTATGTGCCCTGAGGGAGGAAATCTGACCAGTTGACGTTACAAGTGTCTTCAATTTGCCTTTTTTCGGCATGCACGTTTATTCGTTTGCGTGTCGTGCTGCAGACGCCTACGCTCAATTTTACCCCACCCGACTTAGATTTCCTATGTGCGTTCTAGTGCTAATATTTTTGACTCGGGTTGGGAAGTCTCTGCTACTGAATGTGTGCCTCTTCCATCAGCTCTAAGCACGCCCGCCCTCTAAGGGGTGTGCCTTAAGTGTTGCGATGAGTGCATATCAGAAAGTGCATAAGCTCTGTTGTTGTTGTTTTTCTACGAAGTCGTTATTGGTGAATTAGGATTAATTTACAAATAGAACAAAATTATAATAGCTATATGCTCATAATTTTATAACTTTGTTATTTAATAGTAGTGGCTTCTATTGCAAAAAAAAATTGCATTATTTTTAACAATGTTGAGGGTTTGCACTCTTAGTGCTCCAGTTCATATGAACAGCGGATCGAAAGTCACACCAAATAGAAAATTACAACATTTTTAACAAACTAAATAACCTTGTGAGTTTGCACTCTTAGTTTTATGAAAGTAAAGTTTTCTTAATTAGTCTTACAATCAAGTAATGCTGGGTTTTTTACAGTTTATCCAAATGATTGCTATTTTATTCCTGTTATTGTTGGTATAAACAGAACTTCAAGATCGTGCATTTGTTTCACAAAGCCAAAGCCTCTGCCCTGAACCAAAATTAGAATCAGGATTTGTTGAAGTTAAGGGAGCAGAACTAAAAATAGGTTCAGTTGCATATTATATTTGTAACAAAACAAGGTCATTCCAAAACAAGAAAGTCTTTACCAGGTATTGTCTAGCAAATGGAAGGTGGAGTGGCATTCAACCCTCATGTGACACTAGTAAGAAGACAAAGAACTCATAATATATGGTATTTGTTATACATAAGTCAAACTGTACAAGCATGCCCTACATATCATGTATTATAGCTATAGGACTTAAATTAACATTACAATTAGTAATAGAAAATAAAGTGATTAAAGAAAACAATGAATTATATTACTTCTGCCTAGCAATTCTTTAGGTTCATTACAAATTCTTATAACTCAACAAAGAATTGGAACCTTCTTTTCCAATAGTATTTTATAGGTAAAATACAATAGCCAAAGTATCTTTGTTCATGTAGCTAGAACCAAAGTTTACACCAAATTATACTTGAATACGCTCAATGGAGAATCGATTGTATATTGATATCTCAGAAATTAAAATTTTCATACCAAGTGTGTAAATCAATGGGTCTTACCGTATCAATAAATTGTCATACCACATTAGCACATTTTGATGGGGCCTTATCTAATTTAAAATGTGCAGCACAATGATTAATTGTGTTTAAAATGATTTGGGAAATTCAATTGACTAAATATTATCATTATTTGTGTAATATTTAGATGTAAAAAGAAGTGCAGCAAGATATAATAATGGATGTTTTGAAATATTAATTTTGTTCATCTTTAAACTTTCTTTGCTATTTTAAATATAACTAATGAGCTACTACTACCAATTCAAACAATGTTGGTATCAATTGGTCTGGTTCAATTTGATAAATTGAAAAGTATTGGCAGGTGAAAGTATAAATCAGATTAATTTTGTGTACACTTTTGTTTTTTAGAAAAATGAGCAACACAGTTGATCATGATTAGAATAACAGCAGTATTAGTTAAGCAGAAAATTATAAAAGGAGTATTATCATGCACTTCTGTATAAAAGTTCATTACTTTGCACACAGAGGCCTACATGATACTGTAAAGATATTTTGCCCTAATACCAAAGCAATAACAGCTTTTGACTAACACCACAAAAATGTCAAAATTTCTTAGTCATAGTTAATTAGAAGTTCAATAATGAAGTGCAAAATAAAATAAAAAGTGTAGCTAGGTGCAGCTAAATTATGATCACACATCTCACCCATAGTGTAGAACTGTCCAAGAGAAAATCAAGGGCTCTTCAATGACCTGATTTCACACATTACAGCAACCAAACATCCCTATTTGGGGCCACAACAACAAGCTCTCACCATATCTTTACAGCATCTCTTTGAGAAGTCCACACAGAAGTCCACACAGTTTTCTCAAGTATCAACACCCAAAGAAATCAGGAAAAGTTTGTCTAGGATTGGTAGCTGCAGGGTTTAATCACCCTTAATTAATCGTAACTGAAAGCGAATGGATCCTATTCTAGTAGTTGCATTGTCAAAACAACATTACTTTGAAGTACATTGTACATGGCTTACAAGACTTTATAAAAGATCAAGTGATCTAATTGATGCATCTGCTCCTTTCTTAACTATGTGAAATTAACTTGGCTAGTGTGCATTAACACTTGACTCTAGTCAAGTAAACTGAGTATTTTTACTGTCCCAGGGTTGAAGTCAATTTGTGGCTATTTTTTCTGTGCTATTGTATAAAGATTTGAAGTAAAATAAAATCCTCTTGAATAATAATACTGTTTGTATAAAACAAGGTGATTTAATTTGTTATAAAGATGAAAATTTCGAATTTTAATTTATAAACAAGGATATGTTGATATAAATTCTTTACATTTCTAGCTACTCTCTTCAGTTTTCTTCACAATGAAAATGTGAAGGAGGTGTTGAAGCTGGAGTGTATGCAGGTCAAGAAAAGCAAATTGTATAAATATGCTGATAATAATAAACTGACCCATTACTGGGACCTTCCAGATTATGCTCTAAATTTTGGAAATATTCTTTTTTTTTATTATTCTAAACAATTATTGTTATTATTCCAAAAGAATAATATCATTCCATAAATATTGTCATTATTTTCTTATTATTCCAAAATAAGTAAAAAAAAAAGTGATGATTCCATTAGCTCACTTACGAAATAAATGACTCTCACTCACTGAATTACTGAATATAGACCATTCAACATAACTAACTGTTTAGTGAAAACATTGAAGTCCATATAAAAAAAATGAATTGTAAAAAAATGAATAAAAAAAAAACACGCTCTGCAACAACTGAAAAAGTTCAATCATGACAAGTTTAATATGCTCAGCAGTGGATGCACCTTCTCTTCCCTTTTGATTTGTTGGTTGGTAATTGGCGAGCGAGCGTAGCGAGCGAGACACTTACAGGGGTAAAAATGAAAAAATCGGGGATGTTTGTTGGCGAGCGAGCGAAGCGAGCGAGACAGTATTAGGGGTGGATAATGCAAAATCGGGTATATGTTATATATATATATGTATGTATGTATGTATGTATGGATTGTACGTATGCCCTTTAAACGCGCGCGGGGGGAACGGTTTTTCTTAAAAAAACACGGCTTTTTAGGCTTGACCCCAGTTTATTCTGAAACATTAAGCAAGTCTTACTTTATACTTAAGCTCCAAAGTGTGAGAAAATTCATGCGAAAACGCTTGCTTTTCAAGAAACAAAAAGTTGATTAGATCGGTTACTATGACATTGAAGACCCTTTAAACTTCGCCTTTTTTCCAGCTAAGTGCGGCTTGTTACTAGTTGTCAAGAGCCACCTGTAGTCAGTACTAAGAGAGCTATCACTACTTCTGAAAAGCGTATGTAAGCACATAAAGTATTAATGCTAAGGAAGCTACTACTACTTGAGGGATGCCGAGGTAAGTACGCAATTCCATATTTGTTAGCTTAAAATGCAAAATAACTCTGGCCTTTCTTTTTTATAGCTAAGAGCTTGTTGTCAACAGTGACTGGTAAATTCAAATAGTCAGAAGAACTCAAATTTGGTACTACAAAAGTTACCACAGCTCAAGAAATGAGGTAAGAAAGTAATTTGTATTTGTGTGCTAAAATTGATTGTCTTTTGTTTTTGTAGGTGAGAGCTTGTTGTCAAGAATTCAAGGTAATTCAGATGGTCAAAGTAACTTCAATTTGATACTGCAGAAGTTATCAATACTCAAGAATGAGGTAAGTAGTAATTCCATATTTTGTTGGCTAAAATTACAAATAATAACACTGGTTTATTTTTTATCGTAGCTGAAAGCTTGTTCAAGAGTTACTGGTGATTGAGATTATCAGAATGGCAGATGTTTGATACTACAAAAGTTACCATTAATCAGGTAAGAGAGTGATTTTGTACTTGTTTGCTGAAATAAAAGGTCATAACTGCTATTATAGTGTTTGCATGAACTAAGCTAAAACATAGTAACAATACTTAGTTTTATGTTACCTAACTATCAGGCTCGCTCGCCATTTGTGCTCAAGCACACTATCAGGGGTAACTCAATCGAGATTTCGCTATATTTATTGGCGAGCGAGCGTAGCGAGCGAGACACTTACAGGGGTAACACAATCTAAAATCGGGGATGTTTATTTATTTATTTATTTATTTGTATATATGTTTGGACGTACGTATGTAATTAAACGCGCGCGCGGGGAACTTTTTTCTCCAAAAAACACGGCTTTTTAGGCTTGACCCCAGTTTATTCTGAAACTACAGAATTAAGCAAGCCTTACTTTATACTTAAAGCTCCAAAGTGTGAGAAAATTTCTGCGAAAACGCTTGCTTTTCAAGAAACAAAAAGTTGATTGGACCGGTTACTATGGCATTGAAGACCCTTTTCCAGACTTAATTTCAAAACTTCGCCGTTTTAGGGGGATACGGAGCTAACAAAACTTCGCCGTTTTAGGGGGATACGGAGCTAAAATTACAAATAATAACACTGGTTTATTTTTTACGGTAGCTGTGAGCTTGTTCAAGAGTTACTGGTGGTTGAGATTATCAGAATGGCAAAAGTTACCATTAATCAAGTAAGAGAGTGATTTTGTATTTGTTTGCTAAAATAAAAGGTCATAACGGCTATTATAGTTTTTGCATGAACTAAGCTAAAACATAGTAACAATACTTAGTTTTATGTTACCTAACTATCAGGCTCGCTCGCCATTTGTGCTCAAGCACACCACTAGTTTATTTATTTATCTGTTTATGGGGTACGTGAGACCTCAGTTTTCGCCCGCGCTTCTAATTACGTAAGTTAGGTAAAGCGTTCACAGTTCCAGTATTTTTCAATTAACGAGCTCTGAGAAACCTTAGTGGCGGTGGTAAGTCAATGCGCTCTGTCATGGCTATAAGCCGTGTGCAACAGTATTTACTTGAAAATACATTGTCCACTAGACTACTGCGAAGGTAAGTCTGTGTAGGTGCATGTCCAGTTGTGTCAAAGCATTGTGTGTTACAACCACTACTTAGCTAAAGAATATCACAAAGAAAACTTTTAATAACGTGTATTGTTTTGTTGTTGTTGTTTTCCTTCCAAGCAGTTGCAGAGAGTTGTTACTATGGCACTGAAATCCCAAGTGGACCTTATTTTCAGTAGCTTCAGTGTTAGAAGTCAAAATCATTCATATAAAAATAGTATAGTCTTTAGGCTCGCTCGCCATTTGTGCTCAAGCACATCACTAGTATATATATATGTAGGTATGTATGTATGGATTGTACGTATGCCCTTTAAACGCGCGCGCGGGGAACGTTTTTTCTTAAAAAAACACGGCTTTTTAGGCTTGACCCCAGTTTATTCTGAAACTACAGCATTAAGCAAGTCTTACTTTATACTTAATCTCCAAAGTGTGAGAAAATTCCTGCGAAAACGCTTGCTTTTCAAGAAACAAAAGTTTATTCGATTGGTTACTATGACATTGAAGACCCTTTACCAGATTTAAATTCAAAACTTCGCCTTTTTTCCGGCTAAGTGCGGCTTGTTACTAGTTGTCAAGAGCCACCTGTAGTCAGTACTAAGAGAGCTATCACTACTTCTGAAAAGTGTATGTAAGCACATAAAGTATTAATGCTAAGGAAGCTACTACTACTCGAGGGATGCCGAGGTAAGTACGCAATTCCATATTTGTTAGCAGCTTAATATGCAAAATAACTCTGGCCTTTCTTTTTTATAGCTAAGAGCTTGTTGTCAACAGTGACTGGTAAATTCAAATAGTCAGAAGGACTCAAATTTGGTACTACAAAAGTTACCACTGCTGAAGAAAATGAGGTAAGGAAGTAATTTTGTATTTGTGTGTCTTTTGTTTTTGTAGGTGAGAGCTTGTTGTCAAGAATTCAAGGTAATTCAGATGGTCAAAGTAACTTCAATTTGATACTACAGAAGTTATCAATACTCAAAAATGATGTAAGTAGTAATTCCATATTTGTTGGCTAAAATTACAAATTATAACACTGGTTTATTTTTTATCTTAGCTGAGAGCTTGTTCAAGAGTTACTGGTTTTATTGATATTATCAGAATGGCAGATGTTTGATACTACAAAAGTTACCATTAATAAGGTAAGACAGTGATTTTGTATTTGTTTGCTGAAATCAAATGTCATAACTGCTATTATAGTGTTTGCATGAAGTAAGCTAAAACATAGTAACATTTTATGTTACCTAACTATCAGGCTCGCTCGCCATTTGTGCTCAAGCACACCACTAGTTTATTTGTATATTATGTATGGACGTACGTAAGGCATTTTTGTACTTTGACCCTCGCGTGTTTTTGTTAGTTCGGTTGTCGACCCCGTCCCAAATTGCACTAAACAGAATCCTCTGCTTTATCGATCAGTACCCGTATCACCCTAGAAATTGAATTGTTTACCGTTTTGAATTCTTTTGCGGGTGCAGTTAAAACTTGACAACTTAAGGGACTTCCATTTCTATTCGAGTTAGTGGGGGTGGTAAGTCAATGCGCTCTTTGTCATGGTTATAAGCCGTGCGCAACAGTATTTACCTGAAAATACATTGTCCACTAGACTACTGCAAGATAAGTCTGTGTAGGTGCATGTCCAGTTGTGTCAAAGCATTGTGTGTTACAACCACTACTTAGCTAAAGAATATCACAAAGAAAACTTTTAAATAACGTGTATTGTTTTGTTGTTGTTTTTTTCCTTCCAAGCAGTTGAGAGAGTTGTTACTATGGCACTGAAATCCCTTTACCCTGTATGCTAAATTTAAAAACTGGACCTTATTTTCAGTAGCTTCAGTATTAGAAGTCAAAATCATTCATATAAAAATAGTATAGTCTTTAGGCTCGCTCGCCATTTGTGCTCAAGCACATCACTAGTAATATACTTTTTCTTGTCAATTCCTGGGCAGGATGGTTTGCTGATTCTGAACCTTAGCAGACAGCACTCCCAGTATTTCAAACTTTCCCATTTTAGAAGTATAATAACAGAATGGCCAGCACTAGCTCAGCTGCTTTAATCAAGTAATGAAGATCTACCTTATAACCACATTTCCAAATGTGGTTATAAGATCACAGATGGCAGTGAGCCTAAAACTACACTATTGTTAAACGAGTGATTGGCTAGCAAGCGAAATGAGCAGACACTCTCAGGGGTAACACAATTGAAAATCGGGGATTTGTGCTTGAGTAGGTCATTTTGTACTTGGCCCTCCGTTTTTGTATTTGTTTTGGGTTTATCCCTTCCCAGCCTCCTCTAAACAGAACCTTCCGTTTAGGATCAGAATCATTCAGGGGGAAAATTTGATTGTTTTTAACCCCCAGTAATATGTTGTTTCTGAATGCCACAAAACTAACTTATGTATTAAAACTTACTGCAGGACTGAACACTGTGAAATAATTGCTAGAACTGCTTGGTTTTTCAAGTTGCGAAATGTTATGGCAGTAGGCTATACGGTGTTGAGACTCTTTACCTGACGTAATTTCAAAAACTCGGCTTTTATAGTGGCTGAGAGTACTTGTTTTCAAGCGCTACTGGTAACTCAGTCAAAATACGGTATTAGAGACTACAGAAAATGCCAATACGCGGGAAATTGAGGTAAGAAAGTAGTTCTTTATTTGTTAGATAAAGTATGGTCACAACAGCTACTACTTAGCTAGCTTTTAGAAGTGGACTGATAGATACTTTTGAAGTGTTTTGTTCGTGCACGGGCTCGCTCACCATTTGTACTCAAGCACATCACTAGTTTTAAATTCTAACACTGGTAGCTACTAAAAAAAAGTCAGAGTGTTTCAATTAAGTACATAATTATGGCAATGAGGTTTTAATGCCTTAGTAAAAGGCAACAAAAAACAAGTCACGTTATTTAAATGTTTTTTTTTCTAAGTAGTAGTTGTAATGCATAATACTTTCACACAACTGGACATACCTACACAAAACTTACCTTCAAGGTTAGTCTAGCGGACAAAGAATTTTCAAATAAATACGGTTGCTTCGCTTAAAAAGAATTTTTTTGGAAACTTACCAGAGTTCCCTTTCCGTTCGAGTTAGTGGCGGTGGTAAGTTAATACGCTATTTGTTATAGTTATTAGCTATAGTTAGTCCAAAGAATGGGGTGGAAAAAAAATATTGGAGAACGAAGGAAAAGACTTTCATCCATCCTTTTAGGACCTTCAAAATATAGCTAAATTCCAGCAGTGCTCTTTGCTGGTAGGCTTGCAAAGTGAGTTCACCCATTAAGTGAAATCCTAACTTCTTGGCGGTATTGTGGGTGGCAGGCTACTGTACCGGGAAGACCAAAGGATGAGTGAAATATCGCAATATTAAATGGAATTTTAAACATCAGTAAGTGTGGAAAGGCAAACCTCAATGAAAACGTTTTACCAAATAGCAATGAAGCCAAAAACGATAATACCTAATTTTGCATTTTCCACCGCTAATATGTAGCGCTCGCTCCACTCGCCCACCAGCAAACAAATATCCCCAATTTTCAATTGGGTTACCCTTGATAGTGTCTCGCTGCCAAATAGTCCCAAACGTACTACCTCACCTAGAGACAACAAAACTTTCCCTGAAGAGCTTTCATGTTAAAGTGTAAGTAACTTTTCCAGTTCTACTTTCCAAAAACCTTTAAGGCAATGTCCTTTATCTATGATTATAACATTGTCTCTTCAAATCGTCCAATGAGATTGAGATAGCTTGATTCGTGGCGCCTAGGAGTGAATAAGTTCATTGTCCAATCAAAAAATACTGTTTCCTATAGCCTAGAGCCTTAGTACTAGTCGGGAATACCCACCATACCTTCGGTGCAGGATTTACAGGCGTTTACTATGTGGTACTTTCGACCCACGTTTGTTGGATAAATCTCTTATCAACCTCTATAACCTATACTTTCAATGGTGTTCATCTCAGTCATGTGTGCATTCACACTGCTTAACCATTCTGCATCATGTTCAGCTACTTCAAAACGTTCAGTAGCGTATAGTCCCCACCAGATATTTGAAGGACTGTGTTTCCTTGAACACTGGGAAAAGGAGCGGGGGTTGCCTATTCTAATCATCATTTCTAGGTTTCCCAAAGAATCAATTTTTTTAATACATTTTGTTGCTGCAGCAGTTGAATTTAATATGGGTTTCCTAGAATTTATCTGATTTCAAAAAAATTTTTTAATTGGGATCATTTCTGGTGGGACGCTAAACTTCTGTCATTAATTGGACTGGTTATGTGAAATTTTAGCCATCTGAACTGGCAAACAGAAATGTCTCAATTGCATTTATTCATATTAGTAACTCTTCCTTTAGGTAATAAACCAGCTAACAAGTTGTGATTATTTTAGCTATAGTTCTCTTATATTATTATACTGTCATGATTGTACTAAATTTTCTGCAGCCAATGTTTATAGTCTAGAGTATGGCATCAGACCAGGAAGTATCTCTTTTTTACAAGGAAAAACTATAGCACTGAAGTGTATTAGTGAATCCCCACCAAAATGGTTTTTTGAAGATAAGTCTATTAGAAAGGCTACTTATATAGATAATACGATTTACATTCGTTCTGCCACAACATCACACAGTGGAATATTCAAGTGTATTGGAACAAACAAATATATGGATGTATTTGAAAGTACTGTTAATGTTTTTATAGGAGGTAAGAGATTAAACACACACAGATTGCTCAGCTGTCATTCTTGTATTTAGCTAGCTGAAGAAAATTATAACTGATAGGATGGTAGGAAAAGTTAAAACATTATGTTTCTATTTTGCAAATACTAACGATTAGCCCTGTAGGATACAATGTAACAATACAGGCTGGCAATGATGTGGGACTGTCCTCACCAGTATCAGTAGAACTACATAGAGCAAAGGAAATGTTTGTATCAACCAGTGAGATGAACCAAATAAGTGGTAAGTACCATTAGCTACACATTATTAAGATACTGCAATGCAGCAATATTTTTGTAGAAATTTGTAACTATGACTATCTGTTAAAGTGCCAATAATTTGCTAGCTATTGTGGTCAAAATTGAGCTGTATTATGATGAAAAAAATAATTTTCATTGCAATAAAATATATGAAAAAAAATGTCCTTAAAAATGGCATACACATAATGGATTACACCATAAAAATGTTAAGACAGAAATTAAAATAAATAGCTTAACCATAAATATGTTAAGACAGAAATTAAAATATATTATAGCGATCAAACATAATATAGTATAGGATGAACCCAAGTAGCTATACCAGATGTTGTATATGGTGTAATTTAGATTCTATTATACATCATTGTGTATTTCATTAATAGCCAAGTATATATGTTTTATAGAGATTATCTCATCTGAAAACAGTGCTATTGAAGTAGGTATCTCTATTGGATCATTCGTAGTTGGCATCATATCAGGATTAACATGTGGATTAGCATGTTTAATAACAATGTTTAAGGTTGTACTTAAAAAACAATTTCAGACAACATCTGTGCCTATATAATATGAAGATATAAAGTTACAAGACCATGCTACAGCAGAAGTTGATATTACACCAAACGTGGCTTATGGTCAAACAATGAATAAATAAACTAATTTACACTATAACTGCACATTTTAGTAGTTGTTGTTGTTCTTATATTCTATTTCACTGTTTTGAAACATTATACTCTTAGCATTCCAAATTTTATTATAATACAAAATTATACACATTAAAAATACACACCAGTTGTCAAAATATAGTTTTCAGAATGGATTGTAATCATTTTAGTTTACTTTAATAGGAAATAGATGCAAGTAACTAAACTTTCAAATAATGCTGTAGTATTCTAGCTATAATGTCAAAAAATCTTAAATTAAAATTTGGCAAATTCTCTTGGGTGACTAAGAATTTTTATTGAAATATTCCTAGATTTATTGGAACAGTTATTTGGTGTTATTATGATACTACTCATGACAGACCTTAACACCCACTGGGAATATCACAATTGTGAGGAGCTATTATATTTATAAAGTTAATCCACAACATATTTAGTATTTATCTATAGCAAATAAAAATATTTTATTGCTTGGCTTTGATTAAAAATAAAAACACTTTAACAATATGATTCTTTTATAATTATTATCAAGGATATATTGGCACAATTTTTTTTTAATTATCATAAGAAAGTGTAAATAAATAGTAATGCCACAAAGCCACTTGTACATAAAAATAATGAACTGATTTTTTTTCTTTCAATCACTTTGCAGTTGAATTATTTTGCATTCAAATTAACAAACCTGAAGTACGAAATGCATTATTATGATTGACATTTGAAGTAAAAAATACTTTTAGTTGAATAACCTACATGAACATAATGAGGCAGAACCTCCCACATGACAGACCACACCCTTAGCCACTCCCACTTGAACCCTGAACACCTGTCACTATCCTTTATCGGTATGCATTATAAATTTATTATTTCTATCTAGCGAACTTCATGCACTCAAATTAACTGGCATCGCCATCACCTCATTACTTCCTGCGCCTGCTCAGTGGGTTTACTATTATATTGGCCTGCTGGACATGTGCATCTTCCAGTGTCAGTTCATGAGTCTTATAATTACACTTATCTCTGGTGAACTTGCCTTAAACAGCAGCAGCTGGCTAGCTAAGGGCCTGTAATAGGGTTGTGTGTGAGCTTTTGACACTCTGGTGGCAGCTACTCCCTAATGTCTCCCTGACATCCCACCACACATAATATTAGCAAATTTTCTAATTCTAATAACCACTATTATGTTAATTAAAACTTAATCCAATGTTTCAACTTCTTCAGAATAACTTATGTGATTCAGCCGATGAATATGTTATAGTTAAAAACCAAAATTGAGGTTTGTATACGATTTATAAATCGCACTACAAACCTAATGATTTGGTTTATAACAGTGAACGACATCAAAGTCCTCATTGTATTTTAGAAAATCTATTATACTTTTAGTATTGTGTTTCAGTTTTAAGCAAATAGAGTCAACGGATGTACTATATAAACTAATAATATAGCTATAGTAGAGGTGTCAATATACAAAATTAATTTCACCTTACAAATAACTTCATGTTATTTGTTCAAATTTGCTCGCAAAACACTGGTATAAATGAATTTCAGGTTAGAATTAGTAATTCATAAGTAACTTATTAACATATGACATGATGAGACCCAAAATCCAGAAGAATGTTCTGAAGTTCTTGATTAACCTTCTGGCTTCTATTCTTTCTTTATCTGACCAGTGATACTTGGAAGGAAAATAGCATTAAGTAGAAATTACTTTACCAGATTTCATGTGGGTAACCTATGAATATAATTAAAATGTGCAGAAGCATATGGAAAGACCTTAGTATGTGCAGTTATTAATATACAATATATATTCCAAATGCACTTGATTAATATTATAATTTTTGAGAATATGAGAAGCTAAATATATTTGTAACCTTGCAGTCACTGATAGGAGTTGTTCAAGTGAAGTCGAGATTTCCAACTATTGTCTATCCTAACATGCTCACTGAGTTAAAAAACAAAGTCAGTTGAGGTGTGCAAAATACACTTGGTATTTAACACACCAAAATAAAGGAGTGCTTAACACACTCGGTATCTATATTATTATGTTGTGCACACCTAAGGTGTGCTGAGTATTTCGTGTGTTACGCACACTTCCATTTTTACTCTGTTCAGTGACTGACTATACATCAGCATTTACCATTTTTTGAAGAAAACTGTTTTTTAAGATAAGCCCACTTTAGTAATAGCTTTTCTCTTACATTTAGTTTGATTCAACGAGTGAAGTATTACACTTCATTTACGACTACCAAGTGCTGACTAGAACAGGATTAATAGCTGTAAATTTAGTTGATTTTTCCCCCAAAATTACCCTTCTTAGTTCAGGTTTTAATATGTTGTTCATGGCTTGTATAAGTTTGTGTTGAATAATAACACATTGAAAATTATTGCAAAAAGTGAAACTAACAAAATTGTGATTTCACCGATGCTGTAAACTATGATGACTCCCAATAACACTTATTATGGGTCACGACATAGTCCCACTATTCATGTAGGTACGATTAACAATTGATGATATATAAGATTTTAATATATGTATTTCAAAGACTTAACTCACATGAAATACTTAAAAGTAAGTAAGAGGATGTAAATTTATGTTACATTATAAAGGACTGTACTTTCTATTAGAATGTGGGGAAACAACAGTCAATGGCAATAATTAGTCAACCTACTTCTGTTCTGTTCACTTATTTTAAAATCAAAATTTATAAATAATCGCTCAGCTACATCAATACCAAATTGAAAGCACGATATAACTTAGCTAGTATGTCAAAAAAATTCCTGTGAATACAGCACAACTGTTCATCTTTAAATACCTCTTGGAGCCCTAATACTTTCTTTAGTGACTGACTACATCAGCTTTTACCACTTCTTGAAGAAATCTTTTCTATATTACGATAACAATAGCCCTCTATGGTAATATCTCTTTTCTTATGTTTACTTTTTTTAGCTTCTTTGCAAGCAAACAAGTTTTTTATCTTGAAATCCCCCCCATGGTTTTGATAACAAATTAACATCTCTAGAAATGTTTTTTTTTATTCAAAGTAGCAAATTAGGCATCATCCATCTGTTCTGCTCAAACTATATATATATATAGATTCGATGTAGCTGCCATACACATCTATATATAGCATCCATCCTGTTTACTGTTCTTTTCAACTTGTTTTTAACTATCACTGATATTGCATTCAAATGCTGTACAACATAGTTGATAATGTTTTTTCCCTATATTTTCTTTGCAGAACTACTATTAGCAGGTAAGCTAGTGTATTGAACTAAGTGATGCTATAAGTGAACTGTAATTGTATTGACAAATTTTGTGGCAGTTAATGGAAGTGATAGAGTGACACTGACGTCTGGTCCTAAAGCACAGAACTCTGAATGTCCTGGAGATATTGTGTTCACTTGCCATGCCAATAGATTATCTGGAGTATTCTGGTGGATCAACTCTAACAACACAACTCCAATAGCTAGATATACAGAAGAAGGGAATATCCATTTATCAGTGAATTTAACTACCACTGATTCTTTACAATATGGACTTGTAATACTCACCAGTGTATTCCCACTTGATCCAACACTGAATAATTACACTACAATGGCTTGCATTAGTACAGAAAATCTCTTAACAAGAAATATCTCCCAAATTTGGTGTGGAAAAAGTTTACTAAATAGTTCATTATCTCTGTCAACAATCTATGAAGGTAATTGTATCTATTCTCGTAAAGTGTGAACTAACTGTTTTAACATAATCTTATAGATTACCAATCAATGAGTAAATAAATAATTTATACTTGCTGGCTATATTGTAATGACTAAACATGAATAAATATTAATATATTGGTGATGTAATCTAAAACTACTGATTAAGTCATTATGTCATGACTATTTTTTATACAACATTAATAAAACAGTGCAGAAAAAGAATTTTCTTTTACACTTCTTTCTTTATTCTTTTTCTTTATTCTTTTACTTAGTAGATATATTCTTTTTCTTTCGTACCAATTGGTTGACATAGTTCAGTTGAAGAATTCCAATGTGTTAAGCAAGTGGACCTAGGTTTGATTCCTGGTTTGCTGGTGACAGCCAAATGTTGTATAATTCTGTATTTTAAACAAACCGTGCAAACAAGAGAGAATGCATTTTCATAAATAATTTAATTTTATATATAATGTATATTAATGTACATATTTACTTCTCGTTGTAATAATTATGGAAATTATGAAATACTTGTATTTCTTTCAGATATGTCAGAATTGCAATGTTTCAAAAGACAAAGTATAAATATACAAGTCACATTTGATATAATCATAGAGATTCAAAACAAGTCCAGAAAAGAATATAATATTGACGATTATGTCATTAACATTTCTCCATCCATAAACTGTTCGATATATCAGCAAACAATCAAATGTAATGAACTTAACAAAGAAACAGAATATGAAATTAAAATTATGAAATTTAACTACAGTAATCATAGAATTATTATTGATAGATTATTCATTAACCCACAAGGTATGTGCAGTGTCTATTGAAAGTTAAATTCTCTCATTACTATTTTACAATTAATTAATCTTTTTATTTTTATTCGCACATACCATATGTATTACACTTACACATATTCAATTTTTGCATTCTAATCAGATTCGAGCAATCGTACCATAAGGATTAATGTAGGATCAAACAACAACATCACCATAACCTGGACACATCAGGTAATAACTATTGCATGTAAGTTATAGTGTATAACAATTTATTTATTGTGTATTAGATGAGAACTTCAGAAACCACTCGATGTATGTATAGGATTGACTACTACATAGTCAACATTACATCAATGACTAATGAAACATATAATCAAATACACTACATATTATTTAGAAAGATGTGATGAGATGTGTATATTGCACACATCGCTACCTCATGGTTCTGTAGAGTACTTTGTATCTGTTATGACTGTTCCTGATATATTATCGTTCTTACCTGGTATGTAAATATTGAGATGTTTAATTATTATATTTTAAGTTATTATTTTACTATGACAAAGAAAATACCAAACTTGATGTTCAATTTTCTTATTATATATAATATTTTTTATTTTTTTTATGTCACACAATAATTTTCCCAGTACAATGGAAATGAATTCATTAAAGACTATGAGGCTGAAATATACATATTATTTCATTGACATAGTAAATATTAATTATGGCATACTACATTAATACATAACAAAAATGTGATCTTTATGTACTGTAGTGCATTATACTATAATGAATTTATTAATTCTTTCTTTTTGCAGTAAAGATAAACATAGCTGGACCTTTGAAAATGATTGCCTCACAAGATGTCTCTAATGCAAGTACTTTGAAGACTGCTGCTACTTCATTCAGAGCTACACATGTAGTTGTATTGTCTATTGTGAGTGTATATAATATATTTGTAGTTGGATTACTTATTGAACTCATTGTAAGGCTCAAGGTTTTAATATGCTTATAAACAATAACTTCTAATCTTTTTGAAAGCAATTTTTGTGATCAAACTCAAGAAATTAACATAATTAATTGTTTGATTAGCTCAAATTGTATTATTTAATTTACTTATAATTCTATATCACATTGAAAAAATTAATTTTAATTTTATTAAGGAATTGAGCAAAGCAGATTACACTCCTTTTATTTGACATTAACTCAACAATAACATCAAAATATTTTTATCAATATGAAATGATGCACACTATGTATTCAATAAGTAATTAAGTTGTGATCATATAAACTAAACTCACACAGTACAAATAATAGGAAATTTCAGGTAGTTAGCATAATCACTTGTCAAACTTAAGATGCTCAGAGATTTAAAATATAGAAGGTTGTATCATAATTGCTAAGTATATATATTATCTTTCACTAGTTTACAGAGTTATCCAAGATACACTCACATAATACAATTGATGGAGGTACTGAATGACCATATATGTTCAACCAAAAAAAAGTTATTTTCATTATGAATTATTATTAAGAGGAAAAGCAACTGTTAAACATTGCCTGTCTGATTTACTAAGGGCAGAGGTCTCAGACGACAACCGAGAGGCCAGCCTTACAACCTGATTCAGTAGAGGTTGACCTCGCGTTAGTGTTTCCCTCTACAAATTAAAAAATATTAATTTCTTCATACATACAAGTCTTTAATCTGCAGAACTTGTACTTCGAAAAAACAAATACAAGTAAAGGCAAAGTATATAAATTATACTTTTCACTGTAATGCATTCATTTCGATTGTAGCACTGTAAATAGTAAGAACCTGATTGTTGAAGTAAACAACAAATACTTGAGATAAAACATGCTGCACATTTGTAACAGTAGCTAGGTTGACAATAAACAATTACATTTTGAATAAAGTATTATTTGTTTGCCAATTGACTATTTTTGTTTATATATTTTTATCCCTATTTAGTGAAGATATCCCACTTCATATACAACTACCTCGTGCTGACTTAGAACAGGATTTAATAGCTGTGAAAACAAACATTTCTAGTTGGTTTGTTTCCCAAATTTACCCTTCTTAGTTCAGGTTATAGTATGTTGTTCATGCCGTGGATATGTTAATGTTGAATAATAACTCCTTGGAAATTATTGCAAAAAGTGTAATTAACAAAATTACAATTTCAGTGACACTTTAACTATGGTGGCTCCCAATGCCACTTATTATATCGGTCATGACATAGTTTCATTAGTCATGTAAGTGCAGTTGCAATTATCAATTGATTATAGGATTTTAATGGTGTATTTCAAAAACTCATCTCACATCAAAAACCTTAAAGTGAGAAAGAGGATGCAAGTTTATGCAACATTAAGGACTGTACTTTCAATTTCATCGTGGGGAAAATATCATGTTTATTAAACAAAAGACACCTCAATTAGGTACATACATGTATATGTCACTGACACATTAAAATTATACTTTGCTATATTCACAAATACTTAAATCTTGTTCATTATAATGCTATTCCATGTGGCACATATATCACTATGTACTGTGATTTAGTGTAAAAATTCACTTCTTAAATCTAGTAAAGTGGAGGTAATAAATAAGAGATATACATGGATTGACAGCAAAAAATATTAAATATAAATGGACAAATTAAGACAATTTTAAACACAGCTAAAAATGCAATTAAACACTCCTTTTTCATCATTCATAAATACAACTAAACACTATTCTAAACTGCTCTCAATAATGCAACTAAACACAATGCACACACACAAATGAAGCTAAATACTATTCAAGACACACACCAAACAGTACTAAACTAATAGAACACTAGTAAAGACCGCTGAGAAAGTTGTAATTAGCTAATTCTCATTGAGGAGAATAGTGGTAGTTTATTTCCGTCACAATGTGTTTTTTGTGGCCACGTTTACCACATTCTGAACTTTTTCAGGTGGTCTGGTGTCACAGGACCTCGGCTCCACCGGACCTCCGCTCCGGCTCCATAGACAATTCCTCCCCGGAATGAGGCCCTAAGGGAGAGAGGTCCCACCTAGAACCGTCCTAGGACAGGAGCTCCGCCCCTAGGATAAGGCCTCCCCAACTTACTGCACGTCCTGTCAGGATTACTCAGACATTTTGCTGTAAATACAGAGACGGCCTCAGCAGGAACCAGAAAAGCATATAAGAGACAAAACTTCTTGCTATTTACTAAGTAGTACACTCACTACTGGGTTTCATACGGACTATGGGAGCCCTGGGATTTCCCTATATTTAGTTTCCCCCACTAAATTTTAAAATGTCAAATAATTCTTCAAAATCATGACTATAGTTTTGGTCCTTCAATAGCAATTTATAACAGTTTGTCTGAGCTTTCATCTAATAATGTTTCATAGTCATAATTCATCATTTTCATGAGGCTATAATATTTTTGTGACTCCACAAAATTTCCACCCCCACCCCCCCCCCCCACCTAGTGTAAAACGTTTATGAATCCCTGCTACTATCTGAGCTTTCCCTATGTTGTTGCTTAGAAAAGAAAAAAGGGTGTCTTCCTGATGAACATCCCCATTTTTTTTGTAGTCGCTATGAGCAAGCAATAATTGGCAAAAGAAGAAAAATGTAAAAAAAATTAGTGATTGTTTTGTATTAAGATGCACAGATCCTGACCGATCATCCTCCCACATCTTGCAGAGCTCCTGAGAGAATGATATCAGGTGTATATTATCAAAATTTATTATCAAAATTCAACCAATGACTTGTGGTAGAATGAATCAAAAAATGAAGAGAATATTCCATGACCTTCATGTATGTACATGTATTCAATGTGTACATTATATAAATCCTTCATATAGCTAATGAATTGTGGGTAGCTACAATTATATTATTGAACTCTACAATAGTATACATCATTAAGTTCATGACTAATTATATGCACAGTGATTACATCACTAGCTATATATAGCAGAGCTTTCATTTCACTTGTTTTAGTCAATATAATATTCTATACAAATTTTAAGATAATTATAATTTCATGTCCAAAAAATTAAATAATTCCCATTTTAAATACAACTGCACCTGGTACAGATTGCACCACAAACTTGTTGTTTTACACTTAAATAGCTAAACATGAACCACATCAAAGTCTCCATTGTATTTTAGAAAAGATATTATGTTTATAGTTTGGTGTTCCAGTTTTAAGCAAATTGTGTCATCACATTTACTAAATAAACCAATATATAGTCACAGAAGATGTGTCAATAAATACATAAATTTCACCTACAAATAACTGCTATTTTCTTCAAATTTTTTTTACACATTTTTTTTATTATCATAAGAAAGAGTAAATATAATAGTAATGTCACATAGTCACTTGTACATTAAAATAATTCAACTGATTTTGTCTTTCAATCACTTTGTAGTTGAGTTGTTATGCATTCAAAATAACAATCCTAAAGTGCCAAATGGATCATTATGATTGATATTTGAAGTTAAAATACTTTAAGTTGTATAACTTACATGAATATAATAATAGCAAATTTTCTAATTCAACCAACCACTATTATCTTAATTAAAACTTAACCCAACGTTTCAACTTTTTGAAAAGAACTTATGGGATTCAGACAATGAATATAATATAATAACTCTCACTATCAGAAAATTGCTATATAATGTCTTCATGCAATTACCAATGTCTTGTAGTAGATCAAGTTGAATATAAATATAAAATATAAATAATGCCAATTACTCTTAATTCAGGAATAATTCAAATATGGCACAAAAATCTGGACACACTAAATGCTAAATATATGCATGTGAGAATTTCAACCGTGACCTTTATGAAATATATAATGTATTATGTGTGGACGTATAAATCTTCTATAATAATTAACATAATATCATTGGTACAATTTTATTAAGTTTATAACCAAACTACGTATGGTAGGGCTTTCATTTCACTTGTTTTAGTCAATTCTAAAAAAATTGAAGATAATTATAATTTCATGTCTAAAACAATTAAAGAATTCCCATTTCAAATACAATCACCTGGCACAGATTGCACCATAAACATGTTGTTTTACACTTAAGTAGCTAACAGTGAACGACATCAAAGTCTTCATTGTATTTTAGAAAATCTATTGTACTTTTAGTATTGTGTTTCAGTTTTAAGCAAATGGAGTCAACACATGTACTATAATTATAAACTAATAATAGCTATAGCAGAGGTGTCAATATACAAATTAATTTCACCTTACAAATAACTCTACGCTATTTTTTCAAATTTGCTGGCAAAACACTGGTGAAAATGAATAAATTTGGTTCAATAGATCAATTTCAGTTTAGAAATTGTATTTCATAAGTCCCTAAGTTAAAGCAATCTTAAAAAAATCAATCTTAAAAAAATCAACCAGTATTCACTTCACATCCCTAATAATAATACTTATTCTCTCTCTTTCACAGGCTTTTTTAACTATACAGAATTGAAAATATTTGGTCACCAGCGGGAATCGAACCCTGGACTGCTTGTATAGCTATACAAGTGGTACTGGGTTCAATTCCCAGTGGCGACCAAATATTATTTATTCGGTATTTTTTTAAAAAGCCTGTGAAAGAGAGAGAATACATTTAATTGGCTAGATATTGCGGTCAAAAAATTGAGCTGTATGATGAGCAAAATTTTTTTTATTGCAATAAATATGAAAATAAATCCTTTAAAATAGAGTATGCATAATGGGTTACACCATAAAAATGTTTAGACAGAAATAAAATAAAATAAACATACCAGATGTTGTTGATGGAATAATTTAGATTCTATTATACATCATTGTTTATTTCATTAATAACCAAGTATATAGAGATTATCTCATCTGAAAAAAGTATTATTGAAATAGTTATCTCTAGTGGATCTTAGATTACAAGTAAAAACGTTTAACAATAATGATTGTTTTTATTATATTATCAAGGACGTTATAATATTGGCACACATTATTTTTCAATTATCATAAGAAAGAGTAAATATAATAGTAATGTCACATAGTCACTTGTACATAAAAAATAATGAACTGGTTTTGTCTTTCAATCACTTTGTAGTTGAGTTGTTATGCATTCAAAATAACAAAGCTAAAGTGCCAAATGGATCATTATGATTGATATTTGAAGTTAAAAATACTTTTAGTTGTATAACTTACATGAATATAATAATAGCAAATTTTCTAATTCAAATAACCACTATTATATTAATTCAAACTTAACCCGATTTTTCAACTTTTTGAGAAGAACTTATGGGATTCAGACAATGAATATAATATATAACTCTCACTATCAGAAAATTGCTTTATAATGTCTTCATGCAATTACCAATGTCTTGAGGTAGATCGAGTTGAATAATTAAAAAAAAATTAAATCATCATGATAAAAATATAATTACTCTTAATTCAGGAATAATTCAAATATTGCACAAAAATCTGGACACATTAAATGCTATGCATGTGAAAATTTCAACTGTGACCTTGATGAAATATATTATAATGTTTATGTGTGGACGTATAAATCTTCTATAATAATTATTAACATAATGTAATATCATTGGTACAATTTTATTAAGTTTATAACCAAACTACGTATGGTAGGGCTTTCATTTCACTTGTTATAGTCAATTCTAAAAAAATTGAAGATAATTATAATTTCATGTTCAAAACAATTAAAGAATTCCCATTTTAAATACAACCACCTGGTACAGATTGCACCATAAACATGTTGTTTTACACTTAAGTAGCTAACAGTGAACGACATCAAAGTCTTCATTGTATTTTAGAAAATCTATTATACTTTTATTGTGTTTCAGTTTTAAGCAAATGGAGTCAACACGTGTACTAAATAAACTAATAATATAGCTATAGTAGAGGTGTCAATATACAAAATTAATTTCACCTTACAAATAACTCTACGTTATTTATTCAAATTTGCTGGCAAAACACTGGTGTAAATGAATAAATCTGGTTCAATAGATCAATTTCAGATTAGAATTAGCTATTCATAAGTAACTTATTTTCAATATGATATGATATGACGCAAAATCTTGAAGAATGTTCTGAAGTTCTTGATTGACCTTCTGGCTTCTATTCTTTCTTTATCTGACCAGTGATACTTGGAAAGAAAATAGCATTAAGTAGCAATGACTTTGCTAGATTTCATGTGGGTAAACTATGAATATAATTAAAATGTGCTGAAGCTAATGGAAAGACCTTAGTATGTGCAGTTATTAATATACAATATATTCCAAATGTTCTTAACACTTGTTCTATTAATGATTAATATAATTTTTTAGGATATGAGAAGCCTAATATATTTCTAACCTTGCAGTCACTGATAGGATTTGTTCAAGTGAAGTCGAGATTTCTTCTGAAGAGCCAACTATGGTCTATCCTAACATGCTTACTGGATTCAAAAACAAAGTCAGTTGAGGTGTGCAAAACACACTTGGTATTTAACACACCAAAATAAAGGAGTGCTTAACACACTTGGTATCATAAAAAAGTGTGCTAAAAACACTTTATGTTGTGCACACCTAAGGTGTGCTGAGTATTTCGTGTGCTATGCACATTTCCATTTTTACAGTGTAATACTCTGTTCAGTGACTGACTATACATCAGCTTTTACCATTTTTTGAAGAAATCTGTTTTTTAAGATAAGCCCACTTTAGCAATAGCTCTTCTCTTACGTTTAGTTTGATTCAATGAGTGAAGTATTGCACTTCATTTACGACTACCAAGTGCTGACTAGAACAGGATTAATAGCTGTAAATATCAAACAACAAATATTTTTTCTTGATTTTTTCCCCAAAATTACTCTTCTTAGTTCAGGTTTTAATATGTTGTTCACGCCTTGGATAAGTTAGTGTTGAATAATGACACATTGAAAATTATTGTAAAAAGTGAAACTAACAAAATTGTGATTTCACCGATGCTGTAAACTATGATGACTCCCAATGACACTTATTATGGGTCACGACATAGCCCCACTATTCATGTAGATATGATTAACAATTGATGATATATCAGATTTTAATGGTGTATTTCAAAGACTTAACGCACATGAAATACTTAAAAGTAAGTAAGAGGATGCAAGTTTATGTTACATTATAAAGGACTGTACTTTCTATTTGAATGTGGGGAAACAACAGTCAATGGCAATAATTAGTCAATCTACTTCTGTTCTGTTAACTTATTTCAAAATCAAAATTTATATATAATCTCTCAGCTACATCAATACCAAATTGAAAGCACGATATCACTTAGCTAGTATGTCTAAAAAATTCCTCTGAATATAGCACAACTGTTCATCTTTAAAGACCTCTTGGAGCCCTAATACTTTCTTTAGTGACTGACTACATCAGCTTTAACCACTTCTTGAAGAAATCTTTTCTATATAACAATAGCCCTCTGTGGCAATATCTCTTTTCTTATGCTTATTTTTATTAGTTTCTTTGTAAATAAACAAGTTTGATCTTGAAATCCCTCCCCCCTGGTTATTGATAACAAATTTAACATCTCTAGGAATGTTTTTTTTATTCAAATTAGAAAATAAAATAGGCATTGCATCCAGCTGTTTTTCTCAGACTAAATATAATTCTAGATAGCTACCATTCACATCTATATATAGCATCCATCCTGTTTACTCTTTTTTTTCAACTTGTTTTAAACTATCACTGATATTGCATTCAAATGCTATACAACATAGTTGATAATGTTTGTGCCCTATATTCTCTTTGCAGAACTACTATTAGCAGGTAAGCTAGTGTATTGAACTAAGTGATGCTATAAGTGAACTGTAATTATATTGACAAATTTTGTGGCAGTTAATGGAAGTGATAGAGTGACACTGACGTCTGGTCCTAATACACAGAACTCTGAATGTCCTGGAGATATTGTGTTCACTTGTCATGCCACAAGATTAGCAGGAGTATTGTGGTGGATCAACTCTAACACAACTCCAATTGCTGGATAGAATATCCATTTACCATACAATTTAACTACCACTAATTCTTTACATTATGGACTTGTAATAATACTCACCAGTGTGTTACGACATGATCCAACACTGAATAATTACACTACAATAGCTTGCATTAGTACAGAAAATCTCTTAACAAGAAATATCTCTCGAATTTGGTGTGGAAGAAGTTTACTGAATGCTTCATTATCTCTATCAACTAATTATGGAGGTAGTTGTATTGATAATAATATTGGTACTATACTATTCTCTGAAGGTGTAAACTAACTGTTTTAGTAAATAGTAAACTAGTGTAGCAATCAATGAGTAAATAAATAATTCATACTTGCCAGCTGACTAAACATAATAAATATTTAATTCATTGGAGATAAATGTATGTAGTCATTCCAAAGCTATTAATTGTCATGACAATTTTTTACAGCAATAGTGAAACAGTGCAGAAAATATAAATACTCTTTTAAAATGTCAAATAATTCTTCAAAATCATGACTGTATAGTTTTGGTCCTTTAATAGCACATTTGTAATAGTTAGTCTAAGCTTTCATGTAATAATGTTTCATAGTCATGATTCACCATTTTCATGTGGCTATAATAAATTAACCAATATATAATCTCAGCAGAGGTGTCAATAATTACATAAATTTCACCGACAAATAACACTGCTATTTTCTTCAAATTTGTTCGCTAAACTCTAGTTAAAAATTAATAAATCTGATTCACTAGATCAATTTCAGTATAGAATTAGTAATTAATAAAAACTAAAGTTAATGCAATCTTAAAAAACAGCCAGTATTCACTTCATATCCCCAACTACATATGTCACCCGCTATGAGAAAATCAACCATTGTGACAAAATTATGAAAATCGAGTTTTTGCGTTACTTTTGTAGCTGTGACACTGGAGAAGCGTTCTGTAAGCTTTATTTAGCTTAAGGCGTCTCCGCGGGCTACACAAACGCTCTTAAAACTACGCGGTGACAGCCATCATAAAACTTAAATTCCAGAGAAAATTGCGTACGAAGATTTACGAAAGTATTCCGTGCACGGTCCGCTATACTATCTATTACGTAAGAATTACGTAATGCTAAATGAGACTTTCCCGGGAAAAAGCGAGGGCACGTGGATAGTGTTTTTTCAGAGTCTAGTTGCCGTTTATTTTTTGTGCTAGTCCTAGACTTCGATAAAACAAAAGTAGGTAAGCTTTTAGGATTCAGTACTAGTAGCTAAAGTGTAAAGGAATGAATTTGCAGTGCATTCAGTTAGATGAATGGTTAGTCAAAACGTGAAGTAGCTGTTAAATTTGTAAAAAGTTTATCCTTGGTTAAGATTCAGATAAATAATTGTGAATGAATGAATGGATTGACAGATAATTGGTGGTTATTTATTGTTTACAGGTGCGTGCATTGAACAGCACGAGAGACAATGGCAGTAGTACTTGGATCATCATCATTCTGAATCTCATCTGTGTCCTCACTATCGCTACTGTCACTACCAGAAGCCCCTTCTTCCACACCTTCCTCCACTTGATTTATTGTGAAGTCCAAGTTATCTATTTTATAAGAAATTATATTATAGCCTGTTCTTTGTTTTATGCCAATTATTTTTATTGCTAATGATTCATCTGATAAAAAGCTTAAGTATTATTCATTGATAGAATTAATTAATGGGTGGAGTTACTTACCTTCCGCGGAAGTGTCTGACTCTTCGCAATAATCATCGAGAAAATCAAGCAGGGCGTCTTTGTCGCTGTCTAGCAAGGCTTGGTCAGCCCCAAGCACATTCAGTGCACGAGCAATTCTTTCCTCGGCCATTTTCCCTCAAGTTTACGCGGGTATTGTCATAGAAACGGGGTACCGCCTACTCCGCATACGGCAGGCTACAGGGGCACGAGTAAATAGCCGTAACTAAAAGCGTTATTTTCTCCAGAAACTTACGTCCAAATCGGCTCAAAATTTAACCCCAGATAGTTTGAATATAGAACTTTCCGAATAAACCAAAAAAAAATTTTTGAAAAAAAAAGGTAAATCCATTGACGGTGCGTTTACGCGATTTTAATTTATTGTCACAACGGTCGATTTTCTCATAGCGGGTCACATATGTAATAATAATAATGATATTTATACTTTCATCCTTTATTAGTGACCTAATTAAAGTTATTTTGTTGTGTTCACAGCAAGAATTGAAAAATACTGTAAGTCATTTCCTACATTCTGAGCATAATTTACACTATTACCTAACAGGGTTTCAAAGAGAAGGAGGGGAAACCTGTTATTCCCCACCCCAAGTGAAATTCACACTCCCCAAAGCAATTGCCAATGTTACGGCTTAAATCAGCTACAATTATTACAATGACAATAAAAATTGACCATTATATTTTTGGAAATCATCAATGACTTATAATTAGTCATGCCTACTTCTGTTCTGTTAACTTATTTCAAAATCTTAATTTTTTAATCACTTCTAAGTAGCAATTCCAAATTGAAATCATGATACACTTAGATAGAATGAAACCTTGGTTAGTGATAAAAACATTAACATCTCTAGACAGGATTTTCAGTATATTATACAGAGTCAAAGTACCTAATGAAATAGGCAATTTGTCCAGACTATAAATGAATAGGAAATAATTTGTCCAGCTTATTGCACAGACAAACAATATATTCGAGGTAGCTGCCATCTGCATCTATATTTAGCATCCATCCTGTTTACTCTTTTTTTCAACTTGTTTTAACTATTACTGATATTGCATTCAAATGCTATGCAACATAATTGATAATGTTTGTGCCCTATATTCTCTTTGCAGAACTACTATTAGCAGGTAAGCTAGTGTATTGAACTAAGTGATGCTATAAGTGAACTGTAATTATATTGACAAATTTTGTGGCAGTTAATGGAAGTGATAGAGTGTCACTGACGTCTGGTCCTAATACACAGAACTCTGAATGTCCTGGAGATATTGTGTTCACTTGTCATGCCACAAGATTATCAGGAGTAGTGTGGTGGATCAACTCTAACACAACTCCAATAGCTGAATATGCAGATGTAGGGAATATCCATTTACCATTCAATTTAACTACCTCTGATTCTTTACATTATGGACTTGTAATAATACTCACCAGTGTGTTCCGACATAATCCACCACTGAATAATTACACTACAATAGCTTGTATTAGTACAGAAAATCTCTTAACAAGAAATATATCTCGAATTTGGTGTGGAAGAAGTTTACTAAATAGTTCTTGAACTCTATCCACATATGGAGGTAATTATAATTATATTGATAATTATTTATATTATTATTCTCTGAAAGTGTGACTAACTCTTTTAACATCATATAGTAATAATAGAGTAGCAATTAATGAGTAGCTAAATAATTTATACTTGCCCGCTACTGACTATACATGAATTATTGATTTAATGGTGATAAATATTTAGTCCAAAGCTATTGACGAAGTCATTTTGTTATGAATATTTTTACAGCAATAATAAAAAATATGCAGAAAATGTAAAGTTTTTTTAAATTTCTTTCTTATCCTTTGTTTTTTCTTCTTTTATATTTCTTTCTTTCATACTAATTTGTTGACATAACAAATGGGCAGAATGCCTATTTGTTAAGCAGTGGGTCCTAGGTTTGATTCCTGGTTCCCTGGTGACAGACATTATTGTATAATTCTGTATTATTTAAAAATAAGCATTTTTAAAGAAAAATGCATTTTTATTAACACATTATTTCTCTATATTATTAATGAAGCTATTTGCTTCATATTTATGCTTTCATTTCTTTCAGATATTTCAGAATTGCAATGCTTCAAAAGACAAAGTGTGAAAAAACAGGTCACATTTGATATAATCATAGAGATTCAAAACAAGTCCAAAGATTATGATATTAAAGATTATGTCATTGACATTTCTCCATCAGTAAACTGTTCGATACATCAGCATACTTCGTTCACCTGATGTTGACTCCAAAATAACATAAACTTTTTTATTTCGCTATTTGTTTCTAAGCCTTCTTATACTCATTAGATTTTTCTCTCACTTTCACAGGCTTTATAAACAAACACAGAATTAATAATGTTTGGTCGCCACCAGGAATGAACCCAGTGCAGTTTGCATAACGCTCAAACGGTTTGCCACTGTGCTACGACCAACGGCTTGTAAACATACACACTAATTCTGTATTTATACAGTAGGAGTACTGCTATGCTACAGTCTCACTCGCTCAGGATATGAATACATGCATATAATTAAGGTATGTTAACAAATATTCTAATCCAAAGCCTGTGCCACTGAAGAGCACTAATCTGCTATTATTATGCTAAAGGTCTCATGCACTGAATAAATTGTGTTTAGTATATACAATCTTTTCAATAAAAATTAAAAGCTGAAGTGAATACTCAATTGTATTAATTATGATCACAATTGAAATATAACTATAATCTGGTGTGAAAGAAGTGCACTCATCAATGCTTCTCTGTCTACTATTTAAAATAACAATTGATAGAATTAAGTGAATTATTAATAAATTAACAATATTAATGACCAATTTTATGTTGTTTTTCTGTAGACACATCAGAAATAATTTGCTCGATAGTTCCAAACGTGGAATATGACACATTTAATTTACTTTTTATACAAAGAATGTGTATACCATTATGTGGATCTATTTTAAATATAAATTTACTACCTTCTGTTAACTGTACGTATAATACTGGAATTTCTGAGTGCATTCAATTACATAATAATGAAGAATATCAGATATCTCTCATCATGTTTGATTACAATTCCAGTACTCTCTATCATTATAATTTGACAGTACAACATTCAGGTAACTCGTGGTAAAGAATATTAGTTAAATTTAGCAATAAAACTCATCTAAGTAATTTAATGCCTCTTTTTAATTTATATAGTAAGTTAAAGATGATTCAGTGAAATAAAATTATCCTATTCACAGTGTATTTAATTAATAGCAGGTGTGATCACACCAACTATTATCAATGGAAATATTGTGTCTGACATGAAACTACTCTCCAGCAATATAACACTTCAATGGACAGACATGGTGATTCCTTACAATATTACCAAACATTATATTAATTTATTTTATGATATAATAATTGATTGACTTTTTATAGGCTAACAGTTCTGATATTGGTTCATGTCACAGAGTTGAAGACTATATAGTGAATATCACATCACTGACAGATTTCACTGTGAATATCTATAATGCCACAAAATATATTCATTCCTCTGGAATAAACTATCTTTCCATTACTCTATCCTATAGCCCTTATGGATATTCAGTGTCGATACAAACTGACCATGGCAATGCAAATTCAATTATAGGTGCTCCTACAATAGTATATACAGGTAAAATATTAAATATTAATTACAATATAGTTTCTTTCACTTTTAATTACAATGCATATCTACTGGCAACATACTGATCGAGTATGTATAATTAGCTTGATTGTGCAATACATTTCGGTCAATAGAAAGCTAATAGAGTCCTTTCAGCAGAGTTCTGGTACTGGCAACTCAGCGCCCTTAATTCTTGATATCTGTGTGGGTGTCTTTTGCAACCTCCCAGCCCCTCTTCCTTTCTTTGATATCATCTTCGTGTGGGCTATTCCCACATAGCACAATAGCTACCATAGATCAGTGAATATGCCTAAATAAGAATGGCTTCCATACTTTTGAATTTATCTACTGAGCAACGGAACTGTTAGCTATTCACAAGAAAACCAGCCAAAAACATATAGGAGACCGGGTAATATATAAAAAATTTTACCATTAACTGAATTTACCTTACAATAATTAGAATGATAAAATTTGCTATTATCATAATTAGAAAATTGGATGGCAGATACAGCTGCTCCAAATGTCAATCAGGCACTGAAAAAGTTGAAAATCAGTGGTGTAGGAAGATGTTTTCGTGAAGGGGGGCACCAAAGTCATGTTTCTTTGTGGCTTAAAAGTGTTCATGAAATCACCCAATATTATGGGGGGCTTCAACCCCTGGAGCCCCCCCCCCCTTCCTACGACACTGAAAATAATAGGCTACAAGTCTATTTATGTATGGCAACACATTCAAAGCAACCAGTATGATAATAATGTAATAATATAGAGGGCCACTTGAAGGAGTTGTAATAGAATAGAATATCATTGCCATCACTGAGTACTGGACCTACCAAACAAGTCTCCCTCTACCAGATACCAACACGGCAAACACATAGAACAAGAATTGTACTTCTTATCTCAGATAAAAATATATTTTTTTGTAACCTCATTTGCAAGAAAAAAAGTTCTTCAGTTTTATGAATCAGACCCATCATAACATACTGGACTAAGAAAATAACAAAAAACAAAAACTAAGTTATACAATCACATTCTAGCTCCTCTATATTTTATCCAATACTACATAACTGGCAAGGAGATTTGAAAGAGCTGCATAGTGTCACTTGTAAGTTAAATTTAGGTAAATGTTTTATAGTACAAGCGATGATATTCCGTAAACTTAAACACAAAACTGACAATACAATTGCCTTTCTAAAATAATGGAGATTTTGATCTGGTTTACTGTTTGCTAGTTAAGTGTATGAACACTAATTTATCTGATTAAACAAGAAGCCCTACCATAAGGAGTGGTGGTGCAGTCATTGTGCAATACAATCAGTTGTAAACTTAATGATGCATTTCAGGATTTTTATTGATATAATTACACAAATGATGTTGTAAGTAATAACACTCACAAAATAGAAGTAAAAATATGATTGGACCAGCCAATGCTAATTACCCACAATCACATACAATTGAAACACTACATTTTTCCCTTTTCTTTAGGTTAGTGGTTCATATACAAAGTGTTAATGCAATTACAATAAAAATAATATAATAATGAAGTCATTATAAAATATGAAATCACAATTCTCACATCAATGAAATTGGTTAAAACAAAATCAAGAGTAGTTATTGTACGTGCTAATCAATCCCTTGAGTATTACAATGAGTTCAATAAGTAATCCAACTAAAATAATGTTAAATACATTCACAATGGACAATACAACTAAATGTATAATATCACTGAATGTAGCAGCAGTCTTCATAGTACTTGCAATAGAGACATCCAAATGAGAAGTTGGGATTTCGTCATTGGATGTGATGGAAAACACTGTAGTTGATAACTTTGTTGACACTAATGGCTGGGAGGAAATTATTTCTGATTGGACAGTTAAGTTAATCATAACTGCAAAATAGAAAGAATACATTACTATTACATAGTAATTATCATTGAAAATAAATATTGATATTACATCATCCATACAACTTAATTTTAAAATGCAATTTTATCTCAATGTTTTTACAGGATAGTAGTAGCTAGTATTTAATAAAGCAAAGTAATATGGCAAGTTACATCATACTATATTGATATTTTCAATATCAGTGAATGAATAATAATTCTCTAAGTCTTATTATTTTCTTACTTGGCAAAAACATCAACTCTCTCTCATCAGCCTTAATAGTCACCAAATACTCCAGTGAGTCATGAGGCAGTGATGTGTACAATGTACATATCCCATCACTATCACATGTGTTCGAGGATATATTGTAAATTTCTTCATAATCTGTTAGTCACTGATGTAATGTTCACTACATAGTAATCAATTCTGTACTTGCATCGACCAATGTCTGAAGTATTAATCTATAACATATGGTCATCAAAACATATAATAATAATCATTTTTATTTAAATAAAATGATTAATAATTACCTGCCAAGTCCTGATTATTGTTTGACTACTTAAGTTTACTCCAACATCAATTATTATAGAAATAGTTGGTGCTAGTATATAACATAAAAAGTAAATGCAACAATCATAATGGTTTTACTTCAAATAAAACAATTTTTATCATACCTTGTCTATAAATAAATAATGTATCATACATAATTGTGTTGTCACTGTAGTTAAATTTTTGAATTGTAATTTCATATTCCTTTTGACTATATAATTCATTGCATTTGAAGGTTTCATTGCATATAGAACAATTTACTGGTGGAAAAATGTCAAAAACATAATTGCTTATGTTATAATAACTTCTGGAACTGATCTGAAGTTCAGTAAACACATTAAATGAGCCTCTTTCTTCCATTTCTTTCCAGCATTGCAGTTCTGTGAGTACTGACAATAAAGAAATGTGTCAACTTTACCTCTAATAGTATGCAGTAATTTTAACATTGTACTTAATAAGTGAACAGTCATTATTATTGTAGTAATGCAGATATTATTTTCTTAGGTTTATTCTATAGTCCTAGTATTATTGAAGGGGTGCCCAGAGAGCTGTAGGTCCCAGTAATGTTGTGCACCCTCTGAAACCACAACAAATACCCAAAAATTCCATTGGAAACCCCCTCCCCCCATCCACATACCAAAACACCTTCCGAGCCATTGTTAATTAGTGCAAATAACCGACAGAGTCATTTAACAAATGAAAGAGACATACAAAAATGCAAACTGTTTAATCAGTTATATTACAATGATGCCTGGATTAGTGTTATAGTATTAGCTAGTATTATACAATACAAGTATTCAATTTACATGTACTAATAGCAAATAAACTAATTGTAAATAAAAAACATGAAACTGAGTGAGGTGAGGAAAAAGTGAAAATGTATACCTGTGTACAAATGCTTACTAGGAAATTTGAACTTCAATTATATCTGAAATTGCTAAGTATATAAACACTATGTATTACCATCTGGATAGGTTGATATAAATATTGAAGTATTAAGTAGACTTTTTCCACACCAAATCTTAGAAATATTACTTTCTACAATGTCTCGTGTACTAGTGCATGCAATAGACGTGTAATTATACACAATTGGATTATGTCGCACCACATTAGTTACTAATATTACAAGGCCAAATTGAATTGAGTCAGTAGTAGTTATATTTAGCATAGAATAATTCATTCCCAATGCTGAATATCTTGCTATTGGAGTTGTGTCAGAGTTGATCCACCAGAATACTGTGGATAATCTGTTGGCTTGACAAGTGAACACAATATCTCCAGGACATCCAGAATAGAGTGAATTAGGACCAGATGTCGGTGACACTCTGTCACTTTCAATAACTACAACTATTCAAATCAATATGATTGACAATAATATTATAAAAAACTATAATGTATACCTACAGATATTAGTAGTGAAAAGACAAAATAGGACACAACATTATCTGCTGTGCTGTAGGATACTTAAATGCGCATCCACGATTGTTAAATACCCAGTCAAGATATGAAACTAAAAGTAGCGGGACTAGCTACGACTATTGATGCTGATGTCACACTTTTAATACATCCAGATTCACTTATCTGAAGTACTGCCACTGAATACAATACTCTCTATGTCAGTCCACACAGCTTATATTGTAGCGTAATAGCTAATTAGGCAAGTAAATTTCCATTTTCGTCATTTTCCCGTGTGCCAAAAAAAAAAGATTCTGAAGGAAACAAAAGACGTTTAATGCTAGTTCAGTGTTACTCTGATACCTTTTAATAACAAGCATTTTCTCACGCGACTGGGTACTGGCTGGTTGATCACAAAA
>WLWD01005906.1_pt1 | contig 103454 bp, 70 predicted proteins | sample 6712731 | NCBI WGS metagenome assembly WLWD01 (sample SAMN12718690, study PRJNA576275) | sponge metagenome | isolation source: marine sponge | host: Mycale hentscheli | place: New Zealand: South Island, Marlborough, Capsize Point | collected 2014-11-01 | reverse complement strand
ACCGCCCAGCTCTAGCGGGGATGTATACAAGTAGTTAAATTCCCTATTAATAATATCTCCTCATTGAAAGGTCAACAACCTTGTATGCCCCAAGCTGTGGCAAATGTCATTCTTCTATTCCTGGTCAATACACTAGAATAGATTCTGGGATCACAGCATGTTTAAGTAAATAGGATAAGTACAATAGTGTTAAGACATACCGACAAGGATAAATCAATGATATACAAAGAATCAGCTTCTAAACTTTTACCATCGCCACACATGAACGTCAAAATGGTGACAAGGCTATCTCTTGAGTTGTGACAAAATTTCAGTCATTAAATTTAGCAACCATGGTCTTTACCACGGGAGTCATGCCCAAATAGTGTGACGGCACCCTTAAAGATATTTCAGTAGCAATATAGATTGTTCTTTACATGAAATGGCATGATAACTATAATATAATATAATAAAAATAAAGCTTCCAGCCCCAGCCGGGCAATTCTTACTTTTCACTTACTAAAGTAGTTATTATGTCAAAATTTAAGGTTAATTACAACTTATAAAGTCAAATGCAGTTGTTATTTTTTGTTTTGTTTTTTTTTTTTTGTTTGTTTTTTTTTTTTTATTATTATAGATGAGCTGATACGTCAAATAACAATAGAGTGCACTGAAAGAGGACTCCTGCTTCTAAGGTAAGTAAGGAGAGAATGAGACAGTTAGATAGCAGTAAGAGTAATAAATGCAGTCATGATGAGCAGTCAGAAAGTGAACTATGTTGAGATAATGCAGTCATGATGAGCAGTCAGAAAGTGAACTATGTTGAGATAATGCAGTCATGATGAGCAGTCAGAAAGTGAACTATGTTGAGATAATGCAGTCAAGATAAGCAGTCAGAAAGTGAACTATGTTGAGATAATTCAGTCATGAGAGGCATTCAGAAAGTGACTATTTTGAGATAATGCAGTCATATTCAGTAGAATGAACTAGTTGCTATCATGCATCATGATGAGCGTCCGAAATGACCTATGTTGAGATAATGCAGTCAAGATGACAGTCAGACGAAGTGAACTATGTTGAATAATGCAGTCATGATGAGCAGTCAGAAAGTGAACTATGTTGAGATAATGCAGTCATGATGAGCAGTCAGAAAGTGAACTATGTTGAGATAATGCAGTCATGATGAGCAGTCAGAAAGTGAACTATGTTGAGATAATGCAGTCATGATGAGCAGTCAGAAAGTGAACTATGTTGAGATAATGCAGTCATGATGAGCAGTCAGAAAGTGAACTATGTTGAGATAATGCAGTCATGATGAGCAGTCAGAAAGTGAACTATGTTGAGAAATAAAGAATGAGATAATTTTATCTAAATAATAGTGGGACAGTAATTTGAGGAGTAGTGACTTCAACTAGATGTATATGGGGCTTATACCTGTCATTTCATTTATATATGTACTTTTAAATAGAATGCTAAAGTACATGTTATTCGAGATTGCCTGATTTCATTGACATTTTCTTCTGTTATTCTTGTAATTATCACATTTAAAAAGCAAATTATAAAATTGATTTATAGCTAAACAGTTACCTTTCATGATTCTAATGAATCCACCTCACCTCCTTTCCTTTCTACAGTCCTTTCTCTCTTTAATGATATTTCTATTTTGTAGTCTGCATTTGAGTCTTGTGATAAATTTTGTAGAGTTCGTGATGAAATAAATATGACCATAGCAGCTTACCAGATTCTCTATGAGAGCAGTGTTGCATTTGGGATGAGAAAAAGTTTGATGTGTGAACAAGGAAAGCTGGACATGGAGGAAAACATTGAGAGGCTTGAGAAAGAGAAGAAAGATCTGGAAAAACAGGTAAACACTAAAGAGTAAAGTTGAGGTTCAAATATTTCTGTGTGAAAGCAATCTATCAACTGACTGTGTTGGTTGGTTGGCCTCACTGATCAACAGAAAATTCAGCAATTGACATTATAGATAATTCTTTTCTCCACAACTGTTTCCAACACTAGCCAAGTCATCTTTCAATACCAAAAAGTGCAGTATTATTTTAAAATAACACAACTGTGGAAAACTGAAATAATGATCTGATAGGCCAGTGTTCACGGCGATCTATTCACAACCTTGTCATCACCATGTAGCTAATATCACAGCAAAATTTCTGAGCAAAGCTATTTAGCAATGGAAAGAAAAGTATGAATAATGGCATAAGTAGACGGAGATGAATTCTTAGACGAAAATGTAATGCAAAATTATATATTTAGATTTATATGTAAAAATATCTAGCATGGAATACACATGCGGAACTGTAGAAAAATACTTCCCCCCCCCCCCACTTTTTCACATTAGTATTTAGAAAATGGAAAAAAATGTTTTATTTATTTTGAATATGGGGTTTCAGCTTAGAATCAATAACCTCCTTATTGTTAAACATGGTGGCCTCAGTCCATCCAATTTTCACCTTGTTGCTAAAATTATATGCATTGTATTTCTTTAAATTCTTTTTTCTGGGATACAGTTGACAAGTATTTGAGCCAAAATTGTATAGCTATCAGATTGTATCAGAGAACATTCTAGCATAAGTTGTACTATGCATACCGCTAACTAATTTCACCCCACCCCCCTTCCTCCCTTTACTCAACTAAAAAATCATTGTAAGTCATTGTATGTATACCCACAGTGTCTTTATAGCATTTCCCCCACAAACACTTATTTTTAAAATTTCCATTATTACGCATTACTTAAATTCTCTGAACGGCAGAAAAGCCATGCTTGTTAATGATAGGCTAGCTCATCAGGTAATAACTCACAGGGCTGATGGTAAATGTATTGATGCAGGTGATGGAACTGAAAAACAAATGTGATGCCGTAGAAAAGAGAGAGTCTGAAAAGCGGCAGTTAGATGACAAGAAACACCAGGAGGAGCTACAGGCACTGAAAAAGACAAATCAACAGTTAAAGGTAAGGCATCTTTGCAATTGTGTCAGTCTAACTCGTAACTTCGTATCTTCCTATTATATATATATATCATTTTAGCTGCACACTGAAGTAAGCTATAGATACACAGAGTAATGCTCACTCACATTTATGATAACGGGGAATAAGAAATCACCATAAGATTTATTGGTGTTTTGTTTTATATTCTAGTAAATACATATTATGGTAAAAATTTATTTATTTTATTTTTAGGCTCAGTTGGAAGGGATTATTGCACCACAGAAGAAATAGGCACCAACTGAAGAAGACGAAAACTTGTTTTAAATTCATACTTTGTACTATAATTAAAACTTGACACCATACCAACCATATAAAGTGTGGGATGGGAATATAGTTCATATGTTGTGTCAATACATTTTAATTACAACTAGGACTGGCATAATATACATACAAAGTATTATTAACTGTATCTATGTTACAGGCACCTATACTGTTTTAATTTCTGATGGAATCATAGATTTTGAGGGAGAGAAAAACTGACTGGTTTATGCCCCTCCCCTTCTGTCAATCACTCTCTTGGAACCTAAAATAATGTTTTGAGAGTGTCCTGAATCAATTGCCAGTAGCCGCGATGAAGTGCATCCAATGCATCGAGTGTCCTGAATCAATTGCCAGTAGCCGCGATGAAGTGCATCCAATGCATCGAGAGTCCTGAATCAGTTGCCAGTAGCCGCGATGAAGTGCATCCAATGTTATAAATTAGTAATTGTGCATGTTTTAGGCGTGATACTTACAAATTAGTAAATGTACACGTTTTAGGTGTGATGTGTATAATTTGTAATTGTGCACATGTTTTAGATGTGATGTTTATAAATTAGTCAAGATGATGGTGGAAGAGGTGCTTCAGAAATAAATAAATGGTGTCATTGCTGTTTAGATGGTGTCTTTTTAGATGGAATAGAAAAGTCTGTCATGCCTTTGCCTCCAATATTACACGTGCCCACACCAACCTACAAATACAACAACATTATGTGCAACTTAATAACAATAAAACAAATAATTACTATTAAATGCAGTGTTGTTTTGGTTTAGGGATTCCAGACTTTCTTAGTTTTAGTTATTCATTAAAAAAAATACCTTGAATGTTAAATTTTAGTTTTCCCCCTACTTCTCCCTGAAGGTTTAGTTAGCTTTTATTCAATACCATGTAGAAGATTTAGTTAGTTTTACTATCAATTGACTTAGTTTTAGTTAATTTATTTCGCCTCTCAAATTAGAAAGTAGTACGCGTAGTTTTCCAAAGTACCTTTAAAATAGCATATTTCTATGAAATCTTAGGTATTATAAATACAGGATTTTTTTTTTATATATAGTTGAGAGAATAATTACACTTGATGGTAATTTATATCTTCATTTGATTCGACATATTTCAAAGTGAATTGTTTACAATAAAAATTGCTTAGTTTTTGTTATCCACTCTACTGGTAGTTTTAGTTATTATCGAATTTATTGTCTTCTAAAATATTGAGTTTTAGTTTTTTTCATGTTCTCTACAGCTTAGTTTTAGTATTCTTACCAATAGTAAAATACCCCAAAACTAAGGGGTTTTGATTTTAGTTTTAGTTAACTAAAACAACACTAATTAAATGTGTCCCTATCTAATAAATAGTGTCTCTCTCACCAAATGTAGTACCTATACTATTAAATGTGACCGGTTTTGGGAAAATCGGCCTAAACGGGCAAACAATTTTTTTCAGTATCCCGGGTAAAGCCTTATGGGTCGATTTTTTTCGAAAATTTTTTTTTATGGCAGAAATGGATAGACCAGTTAGCTCTAGCTTATGACGCAGTTGTAAGCTCTGGCGTGCTCTAGAACTCACACTAGGAGGCTAGAAACACTAGCCGGTTGGACTCGTGTACGGAGAGTTGCTAAGAAATTATTGGCGAGCTTTTCACTAACAGCGGGGAAAAAACTGTAGCTAACTAATTCACTTACTATTCTACATAATTCACGTACTCACGCAATTCTCGCCATCATAGTTTCTTAAGGAGCCCTGCATTAAGCCTTTTAGACTTTTTTCAATCCGTCTGTAACCGGTTTATTCCATAGACACGCAGTAATAGTATACAGACACAAGGCTCGCCCCCTCACCTTAGCAACGCCTTTACCCGGCGTTTTTTTTCTCTCGAAATAAGCAATAATAAGTTTAGCAAAAATACTGAAGTGTTGTAGTGCGTAGGGCGAAGACGGCTTGTGCTACAGCTTCCAAATTAGGAGGACGGCATCCCCAGGCCCCGTGCAGCCTACTGGTAGAATAAATTAGAAAACTTTAGATGCCGCGTTTAGGCCGATTTTCCCAAAACCGGTCACAAATGTGTCCCTATCTTATAAATGGTGTCTCTCTCACCAAATGTAGTACATTCACTATAAAATGTGCCCCTATCTTAACAGTGTCTCTCTCATCAAATGTAGTACATTTACTATAAAATGTGTCCCTATCTTATAGTGTCTCTCTCACCAAATGTAGTACATTTACTATAAAATGTGTCCCTATCTTATAAATAGTGTCTCTCTCACCAAATGTAGTACCTGTACTATTAAATGTGTCCCTATCTTATTAATAGTGTCTCTCTCTCTCTATCTTATAAATATCTTATAAAATAATAGTGTCTCTCTCACCAAATATAGTACCTGTACTATTAAATGTGTCCCTATCTTATAAATAGTGTCTCTCACACCAAATACAGTACCTGTACTATTAAATGTGTCCCTATCTTATAAATAGTGTCTCTCACACCAAATACAGTACCTGTACTATTAAATGTGTCCCTACCTTAAATAGTGTCTCTCACACCAAATACAGTACCTGTACTATTAAATGTGTCCCTATCTTATAAATAGTGTCTCTCACACCAAATACAGTACCTGTACTATTAAATGTGTCCCTATCTTATAAAATAGTGTCTCTCACACCAAATACAGTACCTGTACTATTAAATGTGTCCCTATCTTATAAATAGTGTCTCTCTCACCAAATATAGTACCTGTACTATTAAATGTGTCCCTATCTTATAAATAGTGTCTCTCACACCAAATATAGTACCTGTACTATTAAATGTGTCCCTATCTTATAAATAGTGTCTCTCACACCAAATACAGTACCTGTACTATTAAATGTGTCCCTATCTTATTAATAGTGTCTCTCTCCCTATCTTATAAATATCTTATAAATAATAGTGTCTCTCTCACCTACCTGTACTATTAAATGTGTCCCTATCTTATAAATAGTGTCTCTCACACCAAATATAGTACCTGTACTATTAAATGTGTCCCTATCTTATAAATAGTGTCTCTCACACCACAGTACCTGTACAAATATCAGTCTCTCACACCTGTACCTGTATTAAATGTGTCCCTATCTTATAAATAGTGTCTCTCACACCAAATACAGTACCTGTACTATTAAATGTGTCCCTATCTTTAAATAGTGTCTCTCACACCAAATACAGTACCTGTACTATTAAATGTGTCCCTATCTTATAAATAGTGTCTCTCACACCAAATACAGTACCTGTACTATTAAATGTGTCCCTATCTTATAAATAGTGTCTCTCACACCAAATACAGTACCTGTACTATTAAATGTGTCCCTATCTTATAAATAGTGTCTCTCTCACCAAATATAGTACCTGTACTATTAAATGTGTCCCTATCTTATAAATAGTGTCTCTCACACCAAATATAGTACCTGTACTATTAAATGTGTCCCTATCTTATAAATAGTGTCTTTCACACCAAATATAGTACCTGTACTATTAAATGTGTCCCTATCTTATAAATAGTGACTTAATACTAAACGTATTTCTTACTCTTCCAGAAAGAGACTCTGGGACTGCAAAGATGCTCTTCTTTTGGCGTCCATTGAGAGCTCCTTTAGATTTTGAAGACTGTAGAAACAGAGTTTGAATTAGCTGTTCCTCCAAACACTCCATAAATTCTTACCTTTTGTGTAAATGATTGCCATCTAGACTTCTCATTCTCACGAAATGTTTCAATTTCCTAAGGAGTAACAAAAAGGACTAATCCAAAGTTCTATAATGTACTACTCTTTAATGTTGTTAACTGCCTGTTGAAGTAGTACAGTTTCATAATAAGTATTGAGCGAGCAAAGCAAGCCAGATACTATTAGTGGTAGATAATGCAAAATCGGGTATATGTTATATAATATATACTAGCAAGTACCCCGCCACATAGTGGCGCTTGACGTATTGCAAAGTAAGAATGCAGTAGCACAAATTATCCTGCTCAATTATCATTCTCTACCATTGGTTAAGGTTACATAAATTTCCCTCTCCTGCTCTCTTTTTTCCTGAACTTAGCCCTAGCCCTATCTGAGCTTTTCTTCTATCCAACCACTCCTATCTTCAGCTCTTCTTTTTGAGTCATGGCGTCCCCTTTTCCTTTGTCTATCTCTCCTGCATTTCTGTCCGACTTTGAGAAACTTTTGTCTTCTATTTCGCACTTTAGCCTTTCTTTTGAAAACTAACCCCCGCCTTTACTCGTCTATTCCACCTGCTTTTTAGTTATAATTAATCACTCACCTTTTTGCCTTCTCTTCCCTTCCATTTTAAACCTACATCGCCTTACCTCGCCGATTCCATCCGTTTTTCAGTTACAATTAATCTCCTTTTACCTTCTCTTCCGCCTTCCTTTTTGCTACGCCGCCTTCCATCGTCTCTATTGCACCCGCTTTTTAGAAATAACCGGCACGTTCTATAGAATGTGACGACACTTTACCTACGGAAAGAGCCGATGCTTTACCAAACTGTACCAAGCTCATGGATTATTCATGAATACACACACGTCGTCGGTCGTCGTTACTGACACACAAGCGTATTATTATATAGATATATGGTACGTATGCCCCCCTTAAACGGGTGCAGGTGCCTTTTTTCTTTCCTATCAACACTGCTTTTCAGGCTTGATCCCAGTTTCTTCTGATACTACAGCATTAACCAAGTGTCTTACTCTAACCTTAGGCTCCAAATTGTGAGATAATTTCCTGCAAAACGCTTGTTTTTTTACTCCCAAAAAGTTGCTGCGACTGGTTACTATGGCGTTGACACCCTTCATCAAAACTTTGCTGTTTTTTGTTTGTTTGTTTTTTTGGCTGCTTCATGACGGCTTGTTGGTTGTCAAGAGCCACTGGTAGTCAGAATGGCTTAATATTAATACTAAGGAAGCTAAGGTAAGTACGCAATTCAATATTAGTTAAATAAGCTATGTAACAACACTGTAGTTATTATAAGCTATGTAACAACACTGTAGTTATTATAAGCTATGTAACAACACTGTAGTTATTATAAGCTATGTAACAACACTGTAGTTATTATAAGCTATGTAACAACACTGTAGTTATTATAAGCTATGTAACAACACTGTAGTTATTATAAGCTATGTAACAACACTGTAGTTATTATAAGCTATGTAACAACACTGTAGTTATTATAAGCTATGTAACAACACTGTAGTTATTATAAGATATGTAACAACACTGTAGTTATTATAAGCTATGTAACAACACTGTAGTTATTATAAGCTATGTAACAACACTGTAGTTATTATAAGCTATGTAACAACACTGTAGTTATTATAAGCTATGTAACAACACTGTAGTTATTATAAGCTATGTAACAACACTGTAGTTATTATAAGCTATGTAACAACACTGTAGTTATTATAAGCTATGTAACAACACTGTAGTTATTATAAGCTATGTAACAACACTGTAGTTATTATAAACTATGTAACAACACTGTAGTTATTATAAGTTATGTAACAACACTGTAGTTATTATAAGCTATGTAACAACACTGTAGTTATTATCTAGTGCTCACTTAAAGGGGTCTGAGAGAAGCAAAGGCAAAATGTGAAAAAATCTCAGTTGTTGCCGGGGAATCAAACCCAGGACCCCTGACTTTAGCCACCAGTGCTCTAGCCACTGAGCTACGACAACCCACAACCTCCAGACCTTCACATTTTGCCTTTATACTGTTGAGTAGTACCGCTTGTTGCAGTCTCGCTCAACAGACCACCAAATATGTGCTGTCAGAACACCTTTTCGGTGTCAACCGGAAACACCTCCCTCTCCAGGAAGGAGCCAGCCTTTCAATCCACCAATCATGCTCCTTCATGGTAGGGGAGGTGTTCCCAGTCAACACCAAAAAGGTGTTCTGACGGCACATATGGTAATTGGTGGTCTGTTGAGTACGAGACTGCAGCAAGCGGTACTACTCAACAGTATAAAGTAAAAATGTGAAGGTCTGGAGGTCGTGGGTTGTCGTAGCTTAGTGGCTAGAGTACTGGTGGCTAAAGCCAGAGGTCCTGGGTTCGACTTCACATTTTCCTTTGCTTCTCTCTAAGTGAGAAAGTTTCAATCTAATACTGTAGTTTTATGTAACCAAACTAGGCAGGCTCGCTCGATATTTGTGCTCAAGCACATCACTAGTAATAATAATAGTCTGATGTTTCAACTTTATGCCAAGTCTTCTTCTTTAGAGAGATTGAGACATTTCTTTGCGCAGAACAACTTGTCAAATGTACATTCTCTGAATATACACACATACATGTACCTGTAATCTCTCCTTCTTCTTTTGCGCTTTCTTCTTCTTCATCTCTCGGAGCTCTGCACGCTTTTCCCTAAGAGAATACTAATCAATAGTGCATCTACAACACTATTAGCTCCACCACTGACCACTTCCTTTACTCCACCTCCTCATCCACCACTCACCCCTTCCCTTACTCCACCTCCTCATCCACCACTCACCCCTTCCCTTACTCCACCTCCTCATCCACCACTCACCCCTTCCCTTACTCCACCTCCTCATCCACCACTCACCCCTTCCCTTACTCCACCTCCTCATCCACCACTCACCCCTTCCCTTACTCCACCTCCTCATCTACCACTCACCCCTTCCCTTACTCCACCTCCTCATCCACCACTCACCCCTTCCCTTACTCCACCTCCTCATCTACCACGCCCCCTTCCTACCAGTTTGAAATGATCTGTATCAATTACACCGTCACTGTCTCTAAATCCAATCTCATACTGAGCATGTCAACAGATTGACTGTCACTGTCTCTACACCCAATTTCACACTGAGCATGTCAACAGATTGACTGCTAAGGTTTGCAACACCAGAACTGCAATGCAGTAATAATTAAGTGTATAGTGTAGAGTGTATAGTGTATAGTGTAGAGTGTATAGTGTAGAGTGTATAGTGTAGAGTGTAGAGTGTATAGTGTAGAGTGTAGTGTATTCTACTCTAAAATGCCCTTGCAAGATTGCATACATATTTTACTGATGAAGTGGGCGTATTGCTATGGTGATCCTTGGGCAATTAACATGGTAGTACCACCATAAAGAGGGACTTGATCGAATGACTTATTAAAACTCACTTAGCATTAGCTCTGGCATCCATTTTTTTCCGTTTAGAGGCAACTATCTTGCCTTCATCATCATCCTCCCAACCACGTGGACGTAAGTCACTTAACTTTATTATCTCTGTTGTGCCATAGCCATCAAAGGTCAAAGTACAAGTCTCACTATCAGCTGCAATCATGTCGATGGTAGCATTATAGTACCTGACATAAACCAAATATGTAACCTTAGAGATTACTGACATAATAAGAGATTACTTACTTCAATAAGAGATTACTGACATATACAAGAGTTTACTGACTTAAATAAGAGATTAGAGATTGCTGACATTAGCCTCACATATAGCACTTCCAATATAACGTTTACAGCAATATCATCTATTAACATACACTTCCAATATTTCTACATTCACTTCACACATAAACTAACTTTCCATTGTCTGCCCACATAGCTTTACAGAGTTCCCCAGGCTTCCAATCAAAGCTAGTCACTGATCTTTCCTTTCTTTTCTGAGTCTCTGGGGCCAATTCCAAAAGGTCTAGAGTAAGCTGCTTAACTTCCTGCCAAAAGGTTATAAAAAATAGAAGCTCCATTTTGCTAAAACAATTGTCTGGCTTACGGAAAGATCCTCCTTTAGCTTAAGTAGCTCCGGGTTATCAGGATCATTTGTTAGTGCTGCTTCCACCTAAATACCGAAGGAGAAATTACTATACTATATATCATCCACATCCTAACCTACCTGGTCTAATTGGGCGTCATAGTTCGCTAAGTTATCCCGCAACTGTTTAGTGTTGTTTGCTCCCGCCATGATGACAAAGAGAAAGAGAAAGAGGAGTAGGTAAAGAGTCGCTTTGTTGAACTTTGAACTGAAGTACCAAAGGGGGCGTGGCTTTACGATTTACAAAGAAGAGCGGAGCGAACATTATTATCGGATGTTGTAAACGAGACACCTGCTATGGCTACGACAACTAAAGTAATTATGAAGCATAATTTTACGTCTATATATTAACAGCTTTTCTACTACTTCAGATGGAGTTTTCGGTAAAAATGAGTTGCAACTCTTGTGCTTCTAAAGTCAAATCCAAGCTGGCAGTTGCAGGTACTAAGTTTTAGATTAAAGCATTTGTAAGGCATTTTCATACTTGATTTGGTTCAGGTGTTCATCATGTGTTTGTCGATGTCCCCAAATGTACTGTTGTGGTTGAAACCAGCTTGACATCAAGTCATATTCACAGCTTGTTAGAGGCCACAGGATTACCAGTGTTTTTTAAAGGGTTTGGAAGTTCCATTGAAAGTGAAGGTGAGATAGTTTCGTTGGCACTAGTCTGTGAGATAGTTTACACTAGTCTGTGAGATAGTTTAGTTGACACTAGTCTGTGAGATAGTTTAGTTGGCACTAGTTTGTGAGATAGTTTACACTAGTCTGTGAGATAGTTTACACTAGTCTGTGAGATAGTTTAGTTGGCACTAGTTTGTGAGATAGTTTACACTAGTCTGTGAGATAGTTTAGTTGGCACTAGTTTGTGAGATAGTTTACACTAGTCTGTGAGATAGTTTACACTAGTCTGTGAGATAGTTTAGTTGGCACTAGTTTGTGAGATAGTTTACACTAGTCTGTGAGATAGTTTACACTAGTCTGTGAGATAGTTTACACTAGTCTGTGAGATAGTTTAGTTGGCACTAGTTTGTGAGATAGTTTAGTTGACACTAGTTTGTGAGATAATTTAGTTGGCACTAGTTTGTGAGATAGTTTAGTTGTTACTAGTTTGTGAGATAGTTTAGTTGGCACTAGTTTGTGAGATAGTTTAGTTGTTACTAGTTTGTGAGATAGTTTAGTTGTTACTAGTTTGTGAGATAGTTTAGTTGGCACTAGTTTGTGAGATAGTTTAGTTGGCACTAGTTTGTGAGATAGTTTAGTTGGCACTAGTCTGTGAGATAGTTTAGTTGTTACTAGTTTGTGAGATAGTTTAGTTGTTACTAGTTTGTGAGATAGTTTAGTTGGCACTAGTTTGTGAGATAGTTTAGTTGACACTAGTCTGTGAGATAGTTTAGTTGGCACTAGTTTGTGAGATAGTTTAGTTGTTACTAGTTTGTGAGATAGTTTAGTTGGCACTAGTTTGTGAGATAGTTTAGTTGTTACTAGTCTGTGAGATAGTTTAGTTGTTACTAGTCTGTGAGATAGTTTAGTTGGCACTAGTTTGTGAGATAGTTTAGTTGACACTAGTCTGTGAGATAGTTTAGTTGGCACTAGTTTGTGAGATAGTTTAGTTGTTACTAGTCTGTGAGATAGTTTAGTTGGCACTAGTTTGTGAGATAGTTTAGTTGTTACTAGTTTGTGAGATAGTTTAGTTGGCACTAGTTTGTGGTCATCTATATGTCAAGATGTGTAAAGAGCTGACAGAAGAAAGAAATTGTTTTTTCCTCCATTGCACACTCAGTTTTAATGCTGCCTTACCGTAAAGAATAGTTGAACTTATTGAACATATTGGTGCTTGAACTAACAACCCTTTACCTGTGTGCTTAATTTGAAACTGTGTGTGCTAATGGAGTATATAACTAAAAAGGTTCTTTATTGCGTGAGTAGATAGTAGGTAGTTTTACTTTCAAGTATTGAAGATTTGTAATCTGATGTTAAAATGCCCGAATTGGTATAAGTATCACAAATATGAATATGGAGGGGTCAACGTGGATAAGCTCAGAATAGTGCAGATCTGCTTTATGCCTGGGAGGACTGTTTTAATCGTTCAATCTTTTGATGAACATTACCAGGTTATAGTAAAAATGCACTTCCCTTATATGCAGTGTTTTAAAAGACTTTCATGCATTGGGCAATTGACATTGTTCTGGACTATAATGGCATTGTTCTGGACTATAATGACATTGTTCTGGACTATAATGACATTGTTCTGGACTATAATGACATTGTTCTGGACTATAATGACATTGTTCTGGACTATAATGACATTGTTCTGGACTATAATGACATTGTTCTGGACTATAATGGCATTGTTCTGGACTATAATGACATTGTTCTGGACTATAATGACATTGTTCTGGACTATAATGACATTGTTCTGGACTATAATGGCATTGTTCTGGACTATAATGGCATTGTTCTGGACTATAATGGCATTGTTCTGGACTATAATGGCATTGTTCTGGACTATAATGACATTGTTCTGGACTATAATGACATTGTTCTGGACTATAATGGCATTGTTCTGGACTATAATGGCATTGTTCTGGACTATAATGACATTGTTCTGGACTATAATGACATTGTTCTGGACTATAATGACATTGTTCTGGACTATAATGACATTGTTCTGGACTATAATGACATTGTTCTGGACTATAATGACATTGTTCTGGACTATAATGACATTGTTCCTGTTGACAATGACCTCTCTTACTAAACCAGCTTGTGAGTGTAGACCTGTTACAATGACCTCTCTTACTAAACCAGCTTGTGAGTGTAGACCTGTTACAATGACCTCTCTTACTAAACCAGCTTTGTGAGTGTAGACCTGTTACAATGACCTCTCTTACTAAACCAGCTTTGTGAGTGTAGACCTGTTACAATGACCTCTCTTACTAAACCAGCTTTGGAGTATAGACCTGTTACAATGACCTCTCTTACTAAACCAGCTTTGTGAATGTAGACCTGTTACAATGACCTCTCTTACTAAACCAGCTTTGTGAGTGTAGACCTGTTACAATGACCTCTCTTACTAAACCAGCTTGTGAGTGTAGACCTGTTACAATGACCTTTCTTACTAAACCAGCTTTGTGAGTGTAAACCTGTTACAATGACCTCTCTTACTAAACCAGCTTTGTGAGTGTAGACCTGTTACAATGACCTCTGTTACTAAACCAGCTTGTGAGTGTAGACCTGTTACAATGACCTCTCTTACTAAACCAGCTTTGTGAGTGTAGACCTGTTACAATGACCTCTCTTACTAAACCAGCTTTGTGAGTGTAGACCTGTTACAATGACCTCTGTTACTAAACCAGCTTTGTGAGTGTAGACCTGTTACAATGACCTCTCTTACTAAACCAGCTTTGTGAGTGTAGACCTGTTACAATGACCTCTGTTACTAAACCAGCTTTGTGAGTGTAGACCTGTTACAATGACCTCTGTTACTAAACCAGCTTTGTGAGTGTAGACCTGTTACAATGACCTCTCTTACTAAACCAGCTTTGTGAGTGTAGACCTGTTACAATGACCTCTCTTACTAAACCAGCTTTGTGAGTGTAGACCTGTTACAATGACCTCTGTTACTAAACCAGCTTTGTGAGTGTAGACCTGTTACAATGACCTCTCTTACTAAACCAGCTTTGTGAGTGTAGACCTGTTACAATGACCTCTGTTACTAAACCAGCTTTGTGAGTGTAGACCTGTTACAATGACCTCTCTTACTAAACCAGCTTTGTGAGTGTAGACCTGTTACAATGACCTCTCTTACTAAACCAGCTTTGTGAGTGTAGACCTGTTACAACGACCTGTCTTACTAAACCAGCTTTGTGAGTGTAGACCTGTTACAATGACCTCTCTTACTAAACCAGCTTTGTGAGTGTAGACCTGTTACAACGACCTGTCTTACTAAACCAGCTTTGTGAGTGTAGACCTGTTACAATGACCTGTCTTACTAAACCAGCTTTGTGAGTGTAGACCTGTTACAATGACCTCTGTTACTAAACCAGCTTTGTGAGTGTAGACCTGTTACAATGACCTCTGTTACTAAACCAGCTTTGTGAGTGTAGACCTGTTACAACGACCTGTCTTACTAAACCAGCTTGTGAGTGTAGACCTGTTACAATGACCTCTCTTACTAAACCAGCTTGTGAGTGTAGACCTGTTACAATGACCTCTCTTACTAAACCAGCTTGTGAGTGTAGACCTGTTACAATGACCTCTGTTACTAAACCAGCTTTGTGAGTGTAGACCTGTTACAATGACCTCTGTTACTAAACCAGCTTTGTGAGTGTAGACCTGTTACAATGACCTGTCTTACTAAACCAGCTTTGTGAGTGTAGACCTGTTACAATGACCTCTCTTACTAAACCAGCTTGTGAGTGTAGACCTGTTACAATGACCTCTCTTACTAAACCAGCTTTGGAGTGTAGACCTGTTACAATGACCTCTCTTACTAAACCAGCTTTGTGAGTGTAGACCTGTTACAATGACCTGTCTTACTAAACCAGCTTTGTGAGTGTAGACCTGTTACAATGACCTCTCTTACTAAACCAGCTTTGTGAGTGTAGACCTGTTACAATGACCTGTCTTACTAAACCAGCTTTGTGAGTGTAGACCTGTTACAATGACCTCTGTTACTAAACCAGCTTTGTGAGTGTAGACCTGTTACAATGACCTCTGTTACTAAACCAGCTTTGTGAGTGTAGACCTGTTACAACGACCTGTCTTACTAAACCAGCTTGTGAGTGTAGACCTGTTACAATGACCTCTCTTACTAAACCAGCTTGTGAGTGTAGACCTGTTACAATGACCTCTCTTACTAAACCAGCTTGTGAGTGTAGACCTGTTACAATGACCTCTGTTACTAAACCAGCTTTGTGAGTGTAGACCTGTTACAATGACCTCTGTTACTAAACCAGCTTTGTGAGTGTAGACCTGTTACAATGACCTGTCTTACTAAACCAGCTTTGTGAGTGTAGACCTGTTACAATGACCTCTCTTACTAAACCAGCTTGTGAGTGTAGACCTGTTACAATGACCTCTCTTACTAAACCAGCTTTGGAGTGTAGACCTGTTACAATGACCTCTCTTACTAAACCAGCTTTGTGAGTGTAGACCTGTTACAATGACCTGTCTTACTAAACCAGCTTTGTGAGTGTAGACCTGTTACAATGACCTCTCTTACTAAACCAGCTTTGTGAGTGTAGACCTGTTACAATGACCTCTCCTACTAAACCAGCTTTGTGAGTGTAGACCTGTTACAATGACCTCTCTTACTAAACCAGCTTTGTGAGTGTAGACCTGTTACAATGACCTGTCTTACTAAACCAGCTTTGTGAGTGTAGACCTGTTACAATGACCTCTCTTACTAAACCAGCTTTGTGAGTGTAGACCTGTTTTACATGACCTCTCTGTTACTAAACCAGCTTTGTGAGTGTAGACCTGTTACAATGACCTCTGTTACTAAACCAGCTTTGTGATGTAGACCTGTGACAATGCCTCTGTTACTTTGTGAAGACCACAATGACCTCTCTTACTAAACCAGCTTTGTGAGTGTAGACCTGTTCAATGACCTCTGTTACTAAACCAGCTTTGTGAGTGTAGACCTGTTACAAGACCTCTCTTACTAAACCAGCTTTGTGAGTGTAGACCTGTTACAATGCTTTGTGAGTGTACTAAACCCTCTTACTAAACCACTTTGTGAGTGTAGACCTGTTGCAATGACCTCTTACTAAACCAGCTTTGTGAGTGTAGACCTGTTAAACCAGCTTTGTGAGTGTAGACCTGTGAGTGTAGACCTGTTACAATGACCTCTCTTACTAAACCAGCTTTGTGAGTGTAGACCTGTTACAATGACCTGCTTGTGAGTGTAGACCTGTTACAATGACCTCTCTTACTAAACCAGTGAGTGTAGACCTGTTACAATGACCTCTCTTACTAAACCAGCTTGTGAGTGTAGACCTGTTACAATGACCTCTCTTACTAAACCAGCTTTGTGAGTGTAGACCTGTTACAATGACCTCTGTTACTAAACCAGCTTTGTGAGTGTAGACCTGTTACAATGACCTCTCTTACTAAACCAGCTTTGTGAGTGTAGACCTGTTACAATGACCTCTCTTACTAAACCAGCTTGTGAGTGTAGACCTGTTACAATGACCTCTCTTACTAAACCAGCTTTGTGAGTGTAGACCTGTTACAATGACCTCTCTTACTAAACCAGCTTTGTGAGTGTAGACCTGTTACAATGACCTCTCTTACTAAACCAGCTTTGTGAGTGTAGACCTGTTACAATGACCTCTCTTACTAAACCAGCTTTGTGAGTGTAGACCTGTTACAATGACCTGTCTTACTAAACCAGCTTTGTGAGTGTAGACCTGTTACAATGACCTCTGTTACTAAACCAGCTTTGTGAGTGTAGACCTGTTACAATGACCTCTGTTACTAAACCAGCTTTGTGAGTGTAGACCTGTGACAATGACCTCTGTTACTAAACCAGCTTTGTGAGTGTAGACCTGTTACAATGACCTCTCTTACTAAACCAGCTTTGTGAGTGTAGACCTGTTACAATGACCTCTGTTACTAAACCAGCTTTGTGAGTGTAGACCTGTTACAATGACCTCTCTTACTAAACCAGATTGTGAGTGTAGACCTGTTACAATGGCCTCCCTTACTAAACCAGCTTTTGCAAAACTCTTCCACTGTAGCAGAAGAGGCTGCTAGTGTTCAAAGTAATGCATTGCAATGGGATCAATTCTTGATCAAGGGATTCTTTTAATCAAGTAGGTCTTTAGTCTCAGTCAGGTGATGTAAGTTTTGGAAATAATTGTTTTGGTCAGCTTATTTTCAACTATTTCAGATAGATAGTAAAAACATGTTTTATTACTTTAAGTTGTCCCAAGCAGCACAAGTGTGGATCTGTATGGCAAGCCATGTGCACTTTGTTAGGTATTATAGGCAACTGCTGCCAGAAACCAGTAGTACTACAAGTCTTATGAATGCTGGTACACATAGTCACATGGCAGACTTGCACGGATAATGCATGCCGGTTACAATGCAAAATTTAATCATGAACTTGGTAACGACCTTATCAATAGTTTACATCTGATAAGGGGTATTAAATATTGACAAATAGAACTCACTTATTTTGATATAGTACTGATAAATAGAACTCGATTATTTTAATATAGTGGTGTATAATACTGACAAATAGAACTCAGTTATTTTAATACAAGTTAAAATTGAGTCCAATGAAAACATTTTACTTAAACACAATTATTGTTATGTGCAGATGTGCAGCAAAGAGCGGCTGTAGTTGCTCTTAAGGGTGAGGGTGAATTGATTGGTTTAGTGAGGATGGTACAGTCATCGGCAGTAAGCTGTGTTATTGAAGCCACTATGGATGGCCTACCAGCTGGCAAATATAGCATCTGTGTTCACCAACTGGGCGACTTATCTCAACAAGGCTATAGGTAAGATAATATTCTTAAAGAGTTTGAACTTCAATACGTTATCTTTCTAATGTTACTTAGTTTTGATTCATTCACATTAGAGTTGGTGCTAACAGCTATTATGTGTTAGCTGCTATTGATTGCAGGCATTAGCTGCTGGCCTGCCTTACTTTGCAGCATGACTAGCTAACAGCCTTTATGTGTTAGCTGCTATTGATTGCAGCATGACCAACCAGAATGCCAGTGATAGTCCAGTAGCTAAGGGTAACAAAAGGGGAAAAATGTTCTTACGGCAGAAATCACCAAATTTGGCACAGATGACCTTTAATGAGTACTAATAAATCTCAGATATAGAACATACCCATTGTGACTAATTAACACCTTCTAATTAGCACTCACCACTAGGCCATGTGCTTGCTTGAAGCTTTCTCATGTTTTTGTCTTAAGATCTTCCTGGTACTCTGAATGTAACAAAGAATCATCAAGCAAGTTCAAGGTCAGGCAGTACAGTATTTAGCCTAAAGGGTGGGTGTAGAATTATGCCATTATATTTTAGGGAACCATGGATTTGGAGCACTTGAGCTGGTCACTCTGTTGTCTTTGCCAGACAGATGTTGGTGGAGAGATAAGATGTCCTGCACAAAGCAAGCGTAGAGACAAAGGTGCAGGATATGAAACTAATTTCACAGATCAAAAGCAATCACGGTCTACTAATGAATATTCCTGAATTTCTTTTCAATAAGGATAATCTTCAGCAGACTTTGAGGCAAAATTCCATAAATCATACCTGAACAAACTGACTCGAGCAAATTTGATGGAAAAGCGGTCTTACAGAGCAGACGAATCAGTGTGCAGTCCAGCCAAGACAAGGAAACAGAGCCGACTTAGTACAAGGAATGCATGACCAAATATTACACACGTCACAGATCTCATCTACGGAAAAAAATATGGTGAAGGTAGGATTAGCCAGTGTGAGTTGGAGGGTGTTGCCTTTGCTGAAGCAGTGTCATGTGTTTTAGAGAGTGAGAGTGAAGGCCCATTTTATATCACTGATCTTGGCAGAACTATATAAATAGACTTGAAGAGTTGGGGATAGTTCCAGACAGGGTACATACGCCTCGGTTCCAGAAGTGCATTCTGTCCCAAATACCGTGGATGAAAGGTTTAAAGGCTGGCAATAAGCTTTATATCTCATGTGAAGCTGCAGTTGGACAAACAGCTGCTCGTAAGTTGCATCAAAACCCTGATCAAGATGCATGAATATGGCACGAACTGCAATTTACCTTAGGGAACACATCTTTGATTGGCAGCAGAGGTTTGATGTCGAATTTGAGACTCATGCACAGGAGAAATCAGTTCCATCAATTTTATTGTCATTCATTGAGATGATATTGTGTGGCCCTTCATTGGAATCGATCTCTGAGGCTGATGACAGAAAATCTGCAGCCTTATCCATTGCTCAGCTTCTTATTTACAATGCTGTGAAGAAGCCTCAAGCTAATAAGTGTTCTAATTTTTGTCGCCACAAAATTGAGAGGGAAACACCACTTACAATTTACATTGCACTGAAAGTATATGGTGCGAATGCACATTGCAGGGGAATCCTAGACTGTCTGCATGAGCTTGGAATATGTATATCGTATGACCGTGTGAGGGATATCTCAAAAGTCATGGCTAATTCTATTGTCAAGATGTTCGAAGCAGAAGGGGTACCCTGTGGTCCAATGCTGAGAAAGGGGTTGTTAATAATAGGTAGTGCAGATAACATTGATATTAACCCCCATGAACCGTGATGCTAAAGACGCCTTGCATGACACTGGGTATGTTCTAACTCAACTACCAGATTCTAATAACCCAGGCACTGTAAGAAGTGCTAGGCAGTATCGTGAAGCTGCCAAAGGTTTATTTAAGATAGCTCCTCTACCTCAGTTTTACACTGATGTGAAGGCAGTTGATGTCAATACTGACTAAATTGTAGCACCGGTAGTGACTGGTCTTTGTAGACCAACATCATCACTTTTACCTCCAGTTTGCAGCACATCACCACCTGTCCAATCCCAGACCATTCCACAGACAACAACCACTCTGCCCTTAACTAGAGATGAAGCATTGTCATCTAGTACACTAGAAGAATGCTGGGTCACTCATGCAGAGTCACTAACACTAGAAGAATGCTGGGTCACTCATGCAGAGTCAACACTAGAAGAATGCTGGGTCACTCATGCAGAGTCAACACTAGAAGAATGCTGGGTCACTCATGCAGAGTCAACACTAGAAGAATGCTGGGTCATGCAGAGTCAACACTAGAAGAATGCTGGGTCACTCATGCGGAGTCACTAATTCAAAGTGACAATCACAGTGACGGTGACTCTGTCTCATGGGCAGCCTTCTGTGCCTTCAATCTGCCTCAAAATGACTGTGTACCTTGCATCACTGCGATGCTCCCAATATTCCAAAACAAAGCCAATACTTCACCAATGATATACCATGCCATGTATCTTATCAAAGCTCAACTGAGAGCTTAAATCCGGGACAGACACTGGTTATCACACTTGATCAGCCTCTCTATGCTATTGCCAAAGCTATCCAATGGAACCCGTCTACAGAGTTCAGTTATTGTGTCTTTCTGGGTCCTCTTCATACAGAAATGTTACTTGAGAAGTTGTTGGGTGACTGGTTGTGTGATAGTGGTTGGACAACAATTCTCAGCAATGCTGGAGTGACATCACCAGGTTGAGCTGAGTCAATGCTCAAAGGCTCACATGTGACAAGGACACGTTATGCACATCAAGTAACAGCTCTGTCACTCTCAATTTTGAGAAGGGAAGCCATATGTGAAGTATTCTCGCGACTGCGAAGATAACTGAGTCAATACTTTGTCATTCAGTACAGGTGTCGCACAAAAGAAGAAGCACTGCCCTACTTCAAATACTGGCAAACAGTTTACAACATGGAAATGCTACTATTGCGTTTTGTACATTCTATTCGAGCTGGAGACTTTCATATGTACATAAAGGCATTAGATGAGGCTGCAGATTGGGCTTTTATTCTCGATCACTATCACTATGTCCGTTGGCTACCAGTTCATGTCCGTGACATGTTGAACCTGCAACAAAAACATCCAAATCTTCACAAGCAGTTTGTTGATGGCTTCTTTACTGTTGCAAAGTCACGCAATCCATTCTCACTGATTGGATTTGACCAAAATCATGAGCAACAGAACAAGGAGCTCAAGATGCATGGTGGAACTCTCAATCTTAATGATGAGTGCATCTTTACAGAATGGTCTGTTGCAGGACCAGAGATTGCACGGCTAATTACAGAGTTTGAGGCTGGCATGCAGTCAAAGAAACTCTTATAACTAAGCACCATGATCAAAGTCAAAGTGTCCAAAGACGATTTTGCTACATGATAGCAGCCTTTCAAGAAGCAGGTAACATTTTCTTGAAGACAGTAATGAAATTATTATCCTTGATACCAAAGAAGTCATGCCAGCAGAAGTTTCTCAAAGTGTGATGTGTGCCTATGAAGAGGGAAAGAAACAGCATTCAACTTTTGTAAAAGAGTGCTTAGAGTCACAAGTAGTTGGTTTCCAAGAGCCCTTAAAAACAAACAAAATTTTTCTTCCGAGCAACCGACCCAAAGCCAAAAGAAGGGAAAGCTGTATATGAAGTTGAGAATACTGATGCCCCACCATCCTTATCAAAGCATGGTAATCTAAGAACTGGCCAAAAGTGTGATCTTGTGCCTTGCTTGGTAGGTGACTTAACATCTGATTTTGATGGGCCAGATGTAAAACTGATTGATGGTGCCAGCATGGTTCATTCCATGAGACCAGACAGAAGCATTGAATCATTCCATGATTATGCTAAGAAGATAATAATTCCATTCATTGAGAAGCATCTGGCTATAGCTAAGCGTGTTGATGTCATCTGGGACCGATATTTACCAGAGAGCCTAAAAGCAACAACCAGGAAAAGGAGAGGCACTGGAGTGCGACAGCGTCTACCAAGTGATGGGAATGGTAAATGCTAAAGAACTGGAGCAGCTATTTACGAAATGAAGTAAACAAGGTGGAGTTATTCCAATATCTATATAGCTCAATATGTCTTTGATGAAAAGAAAGTTGTCTTTACAACCTATAATGACAAAGTGCTTCAGAGTTTATGTTCTAATGATCCAGTAGTTCATACCAAGTATCCACTTTCTCCTTGCAATCATGAAGAATTTGATACTAGAGTCATGCTACATGCAGCAAATGCATCACCACAAGGATACGAACGTATACTTATTGTTGCAAATGATACCAACATAGTTGTCCTAGGAATTTCCTTCTTTACTGAGATTGGTGCTGAAAAAGTATGGATATGTTTTGGAACTCGTAAAAGGTTGAAGTATATTTCCATCCATCAGATTTGTAATGCTATGTCTCCTGCTCAAGTACGTGCTCTCCCAGCATTTCATGCTTTAACAGGGTGTGACAACACATCATTTTTTTCTGGTACAGGAAAGAAATCTGCGTATAAGAAGTGGGAAACTAGACCAGACCACCACATTATGTCAATTAATGGAAAAGCCCTTCACACTTACATCAGAGAATATAAAAGTTATTGAGTTTTGTAGTTTCATTGTACTCAGCAAACTGTACTTTGATGGAAGTTAACCCAGCATGTCGGAAAATATTTGCTCAGTTCTCCAGGACATTCGAATACCTCCCACCAACCAAGACAGCTCTGATAGAACACATAAAAAGAACAACATACCAAGCTGGATGTGTGTTTGGCCCAATCTCTCATTACTAAACAAGTCTTGCCAAGCCCAAGTACATGAGGGTGGACCGAGTCTGAGGCTAGTTGGGTGCCTTTCTGGACTTCTCTCCCTCCAGCAACAAAAGCACTAGAAGAGCTAGTCCAGTGTGGGTGTACTAAAAGCTGTGCAGGAAAGTGCTTGTGCAAAAAGAAGGGTCTTACACCACGGTGCAAATGTGGAGGACTGTGTTACGAACAATCTTGTGATAAACAATCACCAATGGCATACTAATCATGTTATAATATATACTGTACAAATTGCTGTGTACCTACAGGGACCTTAAATGTCCAATTTTTAGGGTAATAGTACGACGCGTAAGTTGCCCATTAAAAAATGTATGGGAAAAAATCGATGTTCAATTGAAGTCGCACGGGGAAAGTGAAATAGCGCGTAACTAATTGAAATACCTCGGTAACTAGGTGGAAACTAAGTGAAATACCACGGTAGTTAAGTGAAATACCACAGTAGCTAAGTGAAATAGTACGGGTAAGTGGGCATGCGTGCAGCGTTAACCTTGGAAACGTACAGTTAGAGAAGTTTCTAGTTGGAGACAATGTCATTCTTTAACGCGGAAGCTCTACCCATATTAGGCTGAATGTTTTTCAACAGGTTAGGAGGAGCCGTATGTTGAAAACAAAGTTCCAGCGGAAGCTAAACCTGAAATACGGAGATAGTGAGTGAACGGTACAGTGTAGCTACAATTGCAAATGACTTTTTAAAAAGCTGGCCTACTATTAGCGAGTAATAGCACGGTTACCCGTGCTTCATACTAATAGGTTGTATATTGCGGCAAGTGATGTTGACATAATGCTATGATGAAAGCTACCTCAATAAATGCAGTACACCCAAAAATATCATAATCCAAACCTACATGGCATTGGTTGAATAAGGTCAGTGAAATATAATATTTAAAAAAAATACAAACTGCAGCAGACATTAATTTTAGTAAATAAAGGTGTTAATTAACCACAAGGGGCGTGCCCTATATCAGAAATCCATAAAGTGTCAAACATGTGAAATTTGTGAAATTTGATGATTTCTGCTGAAAGTGAACGTTAAAACCTCTTAGCTAATGAGGTCATACTGTAATAGAAGTGCTGCAGTCTCTATTTGAAGCCCACTATCATAGCATGGATTCAGTGGAAGAAGCCTACTGAAAATTTCTTCATCATTGGTATATTCTCCACATTTATGAAGAGTCTGGCTTATTAATTTAACAGCCCCCCCCCCACGTGTCTCTCTTTAGTTCATTAATTTAACAGCTCCTATGATCTCTCTTTAGTTTCATTAATTTAACAGCTTCTGTAATCTCCCTTCAGTCTGACCAATTAGCAACAGAGCCATCAAAGGATCTTCACATTTTAATGTACTGAGTCAAACTCAGATGCGTTATAGGTGTGTGTCACATGATGACAAGTCACATGATGACAGGTCATAGGCAAATCACATGATGACACCACAAAAGATACAGTGTGTAATGTAACATTAAAAATAGCTACTTCAAAGAGGGACACTATTAATTTAGTGCCCCTGCCTTGAGGGGATAGACACTTAGTGTCCCTCCGATTATGCTGTTGTTAGGAGCAGTCACTACATTCTAAATTAGTTAGGCGCTGCGCAGCTGTCCTGAACTACCATTTTTAGGGTCCTTCAGGACCCTAAAAATGGTAGTTCCCTTGAGGCAGTGCCTAACTATTATATAGGAAATAACAGTGAAAGGAATAGTGGCAGCTACTATGTTCAGTAATATGACATAGCTATAAGATAGTATAGAAGTTGGGATAGCTGTTATATAAATAATTTTAGTAATAAAAATGAATGTGTGTGTGTGGTATAGTTGTGGAGATATATTTGGATTTCATGGTGAGGAAGAAGCATTTGGTTACTTAGGAAATTTTGAGGTTAAAGAAAATGGAATCACAACTTCTCTTCAGATTGTGTCAGATAGACTAAATCTACCAGATATTATTGGTCGATCTGTGGTTGTGTCTAAAGGCGATCAAAGGTTAAACATGCTTTCTATGAGTGCGTTTATGGTATACTCACTTTTCTTTTTTTGTATGTAGACTCATGTATGGCATAATTGCTAGATCAGCAGGACTGTTTGAGAATCCTAAACAATTATGTACATGTGATGGTGTTTCTATTTGGGATGAAGCAAGCAAGAGGAGAGACCATTAAAATCGTCTTAACAAAATCTTTACCCTAATGTTATTTGTTATTTTAAAATCACTTCAATTCTATTATTTAATTAGCATACAGTCATTTAATGGGATTTTTTAATATGCAACTGTTAAAATTATTTTTTGCGTTGCATACCTACACACATATATGGTATATTTATTTATTTAAAGCATTAATAGTCATGTTAAATCAACATAAAATGGAGATAGTTCACAAAACTGCTAAAATGAATGTCATAATTATTTGTACGCACTCATAGTATATTAATTATAATGACTGCTTGTGAACTCGTACCTTGATTGTTTCATTGCGTTCTAGGATAATGACAATTTGAGCAAACGCTCTCTCACAGGCCCTGTTATATGCAGCTTTAATGGCTTGACCATTTCCATGAATTTTGTTTTCAGATTCATCATTGCTTCTGGACTGATCTATTTAAACATTAATTTAGTTCTGTTTTATAAAAATATATTTACAAAATATAGTTACTAGCTATACAGTACTAAAAAATTATTGAAGATTTTGTAAATAACGTAGCTAGTTGGCAATTAGCTATATTTGTTGATTGCATTATCTTGTGGGGAGTTACAGCAGAAGAAAAAAATCACAAAAGTTCAGTCAATTTAATTGTAGCTACTAATGGGTAGCTAGCTATTAGCTATGCAACAGCAGTTTTCTTACCCAAAGAAACAGAAGCTTGTCCAGTTCCACATACTTTAACAGAATGTTGACGAAAGTTTAATTCTACTGTACAGCAGTAATAGGATTGTTGTAGTCTTAAGTCAAGCAATTTAATATTCCAACCATTGAAACTGAAATAATAGTTGGCTAATTCATAACTTTTTGAAAGATGAAGAGGTAATTCAATTGATGGCAGACAAACAGATGAAACATTCACCTGTATTGATATAACAGTGTTAGATCATTATTAGCTTAGCAATTAGCTATATAATTATTTAAATACCGTTGCTATATTGTTGTCAGGTGTAATAACTTGGCAAGTGTGCAATAACACTTGCCCGGTATTTAAAATAGTTAAAGCATGAGCGCTTAGTGCCTAGTACATTTATCGCACTCAGTCCTCGGGCCTACGGCCCTCGGGCTGTCGTGCAATAAATCGACTAGAAACTAAGCGCTCATGCTTTAACTATAACATATTATATAGGTAAACAGGAAAAATAATCTATAAGCTACAACTTGAAATTAGTGATAATGCAAAAGTAAACTCTGAAATGCAAATTGTACGTGTAGCTACACACGAAAGCGAGTATAACAGAGATGCATGGGGTATTAAGAAGTTCAATTTTGGGAAATAATTCTGACACTAATAAGATTTAATAATGACTTGGGTAGCTAGTGGCATTAAAGGTTCACTTAAAACTTAGATTAAGTGGTTCGAATAGTTTGGACGGAAAATTATGTGAAAGCTGTTGCTCTTACTTGCCACGAACAATGGACTAGCTATTAGTTAAGATTAGTTACAACAATAAATTTTTTGAGTGAGTCATCAGTCGCTTAGACAGTTAGTTCACCACCTTGCCATGTGATGGGTGCACAATCAGATCAACATACACACCAGATCAATGGCCCAGTGTTTTTAGCAACCTGCCAAAATGATTTAACTGCTAGCTCTACCCAGTACCTGTTCCTGATGTGATAAGAGTAACTAGCTAAAATGCATAATACAAGACTCCCTGACAGATGAGAAAAGACCGATCACCTTACCAGTTAGCTAGGTAAAATATTATTTTGTTTAGAGCGATTCGTACTCGGCTAAAATTATACTGTCCAATGAAGCATTTCAACAGATCAAATTTTAACCTGGACTTTATTCTTGCCGATGAACAAACTGTTCTTGGTTGAAAGTAGAGCAGTTTGAGTTGACGTCTTAGAGTAGAACTGAATGATAGCATAACTAATATTATTGTTATCCGGTACATACACGGAATATAATGGTCCAAAATAGCTGAACGTTTCTTTCAGCTGGCTCCAAATTATATCCCAGGGTATATTAGGTATCCCGCGTAAAAACAGCACTGTATCTTTAGAGAGTGGTCGAATAAACCGTACTTCCTCGGACTCCATATTGTACTCGTCTCGCGAGGGAAACCCTTTACCAACCATTGGAGAGACGGGAACGTGCATTCCTTTCTTCGGTACTGCCTGGCGGCCTCAATACAACTATGGCTACAGTGTCCAGCCTTCCTTTCCTATACAGCCATGACTAACTGATGTCGGACCAGGTAAGTTTTAATCAACAGGAAGTAGCTTTGATTTGTGTGGCACACATGGCTAAGGAAAGACTGAGGCACTGGCACAAACACGTGGCGAGGGAAAGACTGGGACACTGGCACACATAGCTGAGGAAAGACTGGGACACTGGCACACATAGCAAGACTGGGACACTGGCTGAGGAAAGACGGAGGCACTGGCACACATGGCCCAGGAAAGACTGAGGCACTGGCACACTTGGCCGAGGAAAGACTGAGGCACTGGCACACATAGCTGAGGAAAAACTGAGCCACTGGCACACATGGCTGCAGGAATAAGTGAGGCACTGGCACACATGGCTCAGGAAAGACTGAAGCACTGGCACACATGGCTGAGGAAAGACTGAGGCACTGGCACACATGGCTGAGGAAAGACTGAGGCACTGGCACACATAGCTGAGGAAAGACTGAGGCACTGGCACACATGGCTGAGGAAAGACTGAGGCACTGGCACACATAGCTGAGGAAAGACTAGGACACTGGCACACATGGCTGAGGAAAGACTGAGGCACTGGCACACATGGCTGAGGAAAGACTGAGGCACTGGCACACATAGCTGAGGAAAGACTGGGACACATGGCTGAGGAAACATTGAGGCACTGGCGCACATGGCTCAGGAAAGACTGGCACTGGCACACATGGCTCAGGAAAGACTGAAGCACTGGCACACATGGCACTGAGGCACTGGCACACATGGCTGAGGAAAGACTGAGGCACTGGCACACATAGCTGAGGAAAGACTGGCACACATGGCACACTGGCACACATGGCTGAGGAAAGACTGAAGCACTGGCACACATGGCTGAGGAAAGACTGAGGCACTGGCACACATGGCTGAGGAAAGACTGAGGCACTGGCACACATAGCTGAGGAAAGACTAGGACACTGGCACACATGGCTGAGGAAAGACTGGGACACATGGCTGAGGAAACATTGAGGCACTGGCGCACATGGCTGAGGAAAGACTAGGACACTGGTGTTCGGGATCTTCTATCTCACAAACGCCAACAAGAGATGGCATCTGCTGCACCTGAGTGAACTCTGGTGCACCTGAACGATTGCTCATTATCACCCTATTCAGGTTTCATTGCATGTGTGGGTGTGTGCTTGCACATGCCCACTGTGTATCACCCCACCTTTTCCTGTATGTTCCATGTGCTCATTCTTTTATTCCTAATTATTACCCAAAAATCTAAGTCACTGAGAACTTGGCTCCTAGCTACTCACTATTCCATGTGCCTGTGCATGCCAACTAACATAGGCTGGTCCTTCGAGTTGCTCTACTATTAACCCGGGCTCAGGGACTTACAACCCCTGAACATTGGTCCTTCGAGCCGGATCCACATCTGGTGAAGGTGAGGAGACCAGCGTTCTGAGCTCTCCGACTGACTATCTACTCAGCTATTCTAGGCTGTGCTTTGACTAGCTAGCTGATTCCACTGATTTGCTAGTTACCTAATGTTGGCTGTTTCTGCTCACTAGCTAGCCTTAACTGCCAATCGTTCGTTCGTCCGTCCTCGTTCGTTCGTTCATATCTTCAACGTCGCTTCTCGACAACACGAGCCTTCTGCTCAACACTACAATTCCGTTCGTCCGTCCTCGTTCGTTCATCTCTTCAACGTCGCTTCTCGACAACCCGAGCCTTCTGCTCAACACTACAATTCCCAGGGATTTCTTTTCAGCAGTCAAGTCTTACAGACACGGTCTTCTACCATGTCTGCTGTCTCTAAACTCAAGTCCAGACGTGCTTTCACGCGAGGACGAATCACAAAGCAACTCAATGCTGCATTAGTCAAGCTCAAAGTTGATGACGTCTCTCAAGTCAACCCAGATGATCTTGACATCAAATTGCATCTCATACAGGCCATCATTCACGAACACCAGGACATCCAGGAGTCTATCTTGGAGCAGATAGCTGTTGATGGCTCTACTGAAGAGGAGGTGCAGAAAGAGGTGGATGCTAATCTGGTGAAGGAGGCTGAATTCGATGAGCCTCTGGAGCGAATCTCTGAAGCCATCAAAATGGGTTCACTACGTCTGCAGTATCCCGAGCTGATGAGGAGAGCAGACACCTGGCTGTGCCATGGAGTTCCATCTTCTATGGAATTCTCTTCAGTCGGGAATCAGCTGGTCAAAGAGCTCCAGAACTTCATTCGGGGCATTTCACCTTTCACTACTCATCCCGACTTAGGCCCACTCTCCGAGAAAGCCACAGGAACAGTCGAGCAAGTTTTGATTCAGCTGAACAAGAAAGCAGCTACCCCTGCTTCTACTCATGCACCTGAGGCTGCTTCTTCGGTAAGGAGACCTGCACCATATACCATCAAGGCGCCAACATTTTCAGGAAAGCTCACAGACTTTCCCCTGTTTATTGAGCGCTTCTCCAAAGTGATCAAGAACCACTGGGATCAGTACTCTGACGGTGATAGGTGCTGCATACTTGCAGAAGTCATGACTGATCCTGCTGCAAAGGAGCTGGTCGAGACTTATTCCTCTTCTGGTTACGATTGTGCTCTCAAGCAGCTGAAGGAGAGGTATGGGCGTGCTTCTAGTATTTATCCTAAGTACGTGGAGCAGCTGGTTACTCGCTCCAAGTATGAGTACTCCCAAGACTCGATGCATTCCATCATCAGAAGAGTTGAACATACCATAGACTCCATGGCAAAGGTAAAGGGCAACACTCTGGGCCAAGTCGCAGTAGCCTTGGTGGTGAGGGACTTCAATGAGGAACTCGCCAAGGAGTGGGCGAAACACCTTGGCCCTGAGGACAAGCTTTCTGACGTCCCAGAGCTCATGGCATTCATTAAGCCACTCTCCCACAATCTACCATCAAAGCCCAAACCTGCCATCTCTATCCCAGCTTCTACGAAGCCCACCTCCGAAAAGACAGCTGCCACTTCCGGTCCAGCAAACAACAAGTCTTCCTGTTTGATCTGCAAAGGTCTGAACCATTCTCTTCTGAGGTGTCAGACCTTTCTTGACTCTGACATCAATCAGCGATGGAACTTGGTCAGCAGACATAAATACTGTCGGAACTGCCTCCATGGCAGCCATATAGTCGGAGATTGCGCCTCTTCCTACAGGTGCAAGGAGTGTGGCTCCAATCACCACTCTCTTCTCCATCGCAAGGATGACAGCAAAGACAAGTCCAAGCAGGACAGCAAAGACAAGTCCAAGCAGACCGTCATCACCCTCCTATCTTCAGCCAGGAGTGAAGTTCCCTCTAAACCTGACCATGACACTGCTAAGTCTATCAATGGTGCTTCCATGAGCATCGCTCTCTGTATCATCCATTGTGGAGAGAAGAGCATTCCAGTCCGAGCACTGTTGGATACTGGCAGTACACACACCATCATGACTGAGAGAGTGGCATCCTACCTCAAAGTTCATCGATTTCCGGTCAATGTAGAGCTCCAGGCAGCTGTTGGCGCTACAAGCCTAAGCCGCGGAGCCACAGTGGAAGTCACTCCTGCCTTCGCTACACCGGAACGCATGGAATTGGTAGCAGCTATCACTTCACTTTCCTTCAACTCTACTCCTCCAGTCAACACTGATGACTTGAAAAAGCTTTCTATCTTCCAAGGAATCAGATTGGCAGACGGTGACATGGGCGGTCCCATCGATTTCATCATTGGGACAACGATCAAGTCAACTTCTTGACTACAGAGCCCTCCAGGCTCTCCAGAGAGCATCATATCACTCTGGCACCTACCACATTAGGCTGGACTGTGAGAGCTCCCACTTCTACATCATCTACCATCACTACCTACAACATTTCCGCTTCCAGCGAACAACCACTTGACACTCTGCTCACCAGGATGTGGCAGCTGGAACAGGTTCCAAAGGCCCCTCAGCACAGTCCTGAAGAACTCTCAGCTCTCCAGCACTTCGAGCAGTCTGTCACCATCCAAGCTGATGGCAGGTACTCTGTGTCGCTTCCCAGGGTGAAGGATCCTCCAGCACTGGGCAAGTCCAGGAAGATGGCCGTCAGCAGGTTTCTCGGCAACGAGAGAAGTCTACGCAAGAAGGACAAACTTGAGCCCTACAATTAGGAGATGTCTTCATACTTCACCTTGGGCCATGCCGAGATAGTTCCAGAAAACCAGCTGGATAGGGACAGCTACTATCTCCCTGTTCATGGGGTCTTCAAGGACAGCAGCACCTCAACTAAAGTCCGTCCAGTCTTCGATGGCTCGACAAAAACCACTTCTGGTACTCGCTCAACGACCAGTTGCTGCCAGGCCCAAATCTCTATCCTCACATTAAGGACATCTTGCTGAGGTTCCGGCTACACAGGATAGCGTTTTCAGCGGACATCAGCAAGATGTTTCGGGAGATTCTCCTGAACCTTCCGGAAAGAGATCTTCACAGATTCATCACAAGGAATGAGGTTGGAGCCATCACTGATGCCAGGAGGACCAGGCTCACCTTTGGAATTAAACCGTCACCCTTCCTGGCAACCAGTGTCTTGCTGCATCTAGCATCCGCCCACGCGAAGACCCACCCACTGGCAAGTAACTGCATCCGCCACCACTTCTATGTGGATGACCTCCTGTCAGGAGCTGACACTCTGGCAGATGCTGTGAACTGTCAACAACAACTCTATGACCTACTGCTCAAGGCAGGCTTCATCATTCGCAAGTGGCGAACCAATTCTCAAGCCTTCAGAAACTCCATCCCAAGAGTAATGGTCGAAATGGCAGATCTGGATATCCATCTTCCAGAGAACTCTGTCAAGGCACTGGGCGTTCATTGGGACGTCCAGAGTGACTGCTTCCATGTCACACTGCCTGAAACTCCTTCCAACAAGACCATCACCAAGCGCCTGATTGCCAGCATCTCTGCCCAGGTGTTTGATGTTCTGGGCTTCTTCGCTCCCTTCACGGTGTCTGCCAGAGCAATCCTTCAAGATCTCTGGCTGACCAGACTTGGTTGGGATGACGAAGTTCCAGAAGCCATCAAGCTGAGATGGACTGACTGGGTAGAGGAATTGCCTAAGGTCAACAACCATGCCATCTCCAGAAGGTATTCATCCAACGACTCCGTCGTGACCTTGACCACAATTCATGGCTTTTCTGATGCCAGCGAAGTGGCCTATGGAGCTGTTCTCTACTTAAGACAGATCCACCTAGATGGCACCATCACTACCTCTCTAGTTGGCCAAAGCTCGGGTCAGACCTCTGAAAGTCAAGACCATCCCTAAGTTGGAGTTGCAAGCTGCTTATCTTCTGTCCCAGCTACTGGTGTACGCAGCCTCCATCTTCAAACTATCTCTCAACCTCACTCAGCCTTGGACAGACTCTACAATCATTCTGGGTTGGCTAAGGATGATGCCGCATGCCATCAGCGACGTCTTTGTGAGGAACAGAGTCTCTGCCATCCAGGAGTCTCTTCCAGATGCTCTATGGAGGCATGTCTCCTCCAGAGACAACCCTGCTGACCTTGCTAGCCAAGGTTCTTCAGCAACATCTCTCATCAATTCCTCTATCTGGTGGTCTGGTCCATCCTGGCTCAGCTGCCCGGAAGTCAACTGGCCTCCTGTCAAAGCCACACCTCTGCCCAAATCTCTTCCTGGAGTGAAGGGGGCAATTCTAACAGCTACATTAACACCTGCTGAAGTGAGCACTTTCTGGATTCAACTCTGGACTCGCTACAGCAATTACACCACTCTAATCAGGATCTACAGCTGGGTGAGACGCTTCCTGATCAACTACTGTTGCAAGGATCCCTCCTCCCGCTCCCTGGCACCGACACTGACCTCTCTGGAACTTGCCAGCAGCAGGAGATCTCTTCTACTCCAGCAGCAACGCCAAGCCTTTCCTGAAGTCTTTGCCTGGCTTCGAAAGAAGAAGACCATCCCTGGTTCTCATTGCCTGGCCGGGATGGTCGTCTATCTAGACGAGCACAAGATCATCAGGGTCACTGGCAGAGTCAGGGCAGAGTCTTCAACAATGCCCAGACAACTCACTCCTCTTTCACTGAAGTGTCACCTGACCAGACTGATGGTGGAGACGGAGCACCACACTCAACTTCATCCAGGCACATCTATCTTGATGAGCATCCTTGGACACTCGTATTACATCCCGGGTTTGAGGTTTTTTCTCAAGAGACTTTCCAAGAGATGCCCAGCCTGTCAAAGGGCCAATGCCAGGACTATCTCTCAGCAGATGGGACTCCTGCCTTCTGCAAGGACAACGCTTAGCCCACCCTTCGCTACAGTTGGAGTGGACTTTGCTGGTCCCTTCATCCTGAGAAGAGGCCACACAAGGAAACCAGTAATGGACAAAGCCTACTTCTGCCTGTTCATCTGCCTCACCACCAAGGCCATCCATCTGGAGGTGTGTGCAACACTGGATACCCAGGAGTTTCTTGCTGCCTTCCGCCGATTCTCCAACCGAAGAGGAACTCCATTCGCAGTCTACTCGGACAACGGCTCCAACTTTATTGGTGCCAAAACCGAACTACAAGCCATCCAGAGAATGTTGAGGATATCTTCTGAATCCATCTCTCACCTGGCAACCAACAAGGAGCTTCAATGGCATCATATCCCACCGCGTTCACCACATCATGGTGGTCTGTGGGAAGCCGGCGTCAGGGAAATGAAGAGGCTAATGAAGATCATCGCTCCTCATCCTCTGAGATATGATGAATTCCAAGACGTCTTAATCTCAGTGGAGGCCTCCCTCAACAGCAGGCCTCTCGTGGCTCTCGGATCTACGGAAGTAGACACAGACATAGCCCTGACACCAGGGCATTTCCTGATTGGCAGGCTTCTCAGGGCTCCTCCCTCTAAACCTGCCAGTTTAGGGCAGTTGTCACATCTCAGGAGATGGCAACTGGTTCAGCGCCTCCAGCAAGACCTCTGGTTGGCCTGGAAGGGTTACTACTTACACCACCTTCAGACTCGTACCAGATGGAAGCGAGGATCTCCTGATCTCTCTGTGGGTGATGTCGTCTTTCTCAAAGACGCGACTCTTTCATCAGGACGATGGCCCTTGGCTAGAGTCATCTCAGTTCAACCTGGGACGGATGGAAGAGTCAGAGTTGTTGAAGTCCAGTGTGGAGGTTCCACCTACAGGAGGAGTGTTCAATCTCTCATCAAACTCCACCTGGATGACGACATGCTCACTTTCCATACAGTTCCTGCTGAAACTCCAGTCAGCAGCAACAAGTCTTCTGAAACTCCAACTGCTCCTGCAGCCATAGCAATGCCTTCAATAGCAGCTTCAGCCACACCTACTTTCATGAAGATTCCACCTCCCACTGGAATTCTAGGAAATCAGACTGCCCCTAGTGCTTCCTTGAGTGCCACGCCTATTCCTGTGGGTAATCAGACAGCCACTCCCTCTCCGAGGCTGGCCCCCCCAGTATGTTCGGGATCTTCTATCTCACAAACGCCAGCAAGAGATGGCATCTGAGTGAACTCTGGTGCACCTGAACGATTGCTCATTATCACCCTATTCAGGTTTCATTGCATGTGTGGGTGTGTGCTTGCACATGCCCACTGTGTATCACCCCACCTTTTCCTGTATGTTCCATGTGCTCTTTCTTTTATTCCTAATTATTATGGCTCCTAGCTACTCACTATTGCATGTGCCTGTGCATGCCAACTAACATAGGCTGGTCCTTCGAGTTGCTCTACTATTAACCCGGGCTCAGGGACTTACAACCCCTGAACAACTGGCACACATAGCTGACGAAAGACTGAGGTACTGGCACACATGGCTGATGGAAAGACTGAGCACAAAGTCAGAACTCTGACCAAGAGAAGGTGATGCAAATTTCAAGGGCTTCAGACCCAGAGTGACACTTAAATTCAGTTTTATTGCCCATTTCGATTACTACAAGAGATTTAGACAATTTAATGGTATTAATTAGTACACTTTAATCCTTCCTGTTAATGTAGTTACATTGGCACTTGGATGGGAGTTTATGTTAAAGGCAATTAGAAAGTAGATACTTGAACTATTGCAACACCCTACCTCACCACTCAGCTAGCTATATTAGTAAATTAAGCAGTTAATTAATTATTGATAAGGATGATAATTATGAAATATCATCTCAATAAAAAAACCTAATGACACAACACTGACTGATTGTACATTTCCTCTTGAACACACTAACCAGCATACCATACTAATTATAGTGGGTGGTAGCCAATGTAATAATCCATTCAACTAGACTCATTGTAAGTGTTAGTTTTATGCTACAATGGTTAAAGCTATTGCTTAATTCTAGTAGATGTTCAAAGATCAAGGAATGACTTAATTATAGTAAATTAAGCAGTTAATTAATTCGTGATAAGGATGATAATTACAAAATATCATCTCCATAAAAAAATAAAAATACCTAATGAAACAGCACTGAAAGTACCTAATGTAACAACATTGAAAGTCTCTAAATGAAAGAGAAGATGATCTATATTTTATTGAAAGCCACAATATCCACACTTTGAACCTAAAAAAATTAACACATTTGTTAAAAAAAATCCAACTCAAGTAGCTATACCAACTAACATAATCTTCAAACTCTAAAATGGACTCTTCAAGAAAATCAGTTCCAACTTTATCATCTTCAACCACACAACATATTTGTAACTTTTTAATTCCATAGGCGACTGGGACCAGTTTACCTACAGACAAAAGAATATATGCATTCATTAATTTTCAGTACACACAGGAATGATTCATTGTATAATGCATTTTACCAACTGTGGAAAAGATAAATGTCAAAGTTAGACAATTTGATACATCTCTAAATGTCTTATATGCCCGCATAATCCAAAATTTTAACATTATAGTTACTACCACCCACTGCCAACTTTGGAAAGTTGCCGAGACTTTCCACTTCTTGGTTTTTCCCTGCTGAGATTTATTATACTCAGTGTTCTCATTACACTAGTATCCTCCACAATACTAAACTTTCTCTGCAAGAGTTCACACATCAGTTAATGCAGCATAACATTGAGTCAGCTCAATTAATTGAGGTGCCCACAACATCTCCCGAAAGTCCATTCAGTTGATTGAGGTGCCCACATCAGACAAATGAGGTTTGCTTGTGGTTAGAAGGTTACTATCTAAAATAGTCCTCTTGTATCCACCATGAGGTACTGAAGCTGTCTGTAACATAGCCAAGCCTTTATGGAAATACTCACATCGCTAGTGCTACACTAACACAACCAATCTATTCTACAATGTAATACTGAATTCATAATTAATTTTATATTCAACAAGTGCCTGTAATTTTACCGTATCGAAAGTGTCAGGTTAAGCCAACCTAATGTTAAGCCATGCAATCAAAGTAACTGTTTTTGAGTGGAAATTTTTTAGTATGTAGTATTAAGTGCAAAATTGCTATTGGGCCAGGCAGTAGTATACTAATAGCCAAATACCGTAATCTTTATAAAACAGCACCAAGTGTGATTTTCCAGGGTTATGAACCCTCAGCATGCATGCGTGAGAGGGTTATAGTAGCCCTGTTTGTTTGTCACGCTCTAATTTGGGAGTTTACAGACAATTAACTGCTAATTTAGGTATGAACTTACTCAGAACTACGATTTAAAACCGTTCATTGTGCTACTTTTTAAATATTGGATTTTTGAGAAAACTTCAGCTCCGTGTAGGTACTAATTTTGTGGGTAACGCCCCGGGAGTTGAATTTTGCATTAAAACTATTATACCGGCGAGTGTCTCTGGCCTGTTTAGCTTATCTTACGGAGATGCTGTTTACATGCACCATTTTCATTGATGCCTCATTAGAAATTAAAAATTTTTTTGGTCTGAGATTATTTTGTAATAGCTAGCTAGTACTGAGGGTTCACACCTTTGGTGCTTCACTTCATAATTAAATTTCATTCATTCTTAGGCATCTCTCCTTCTTTATCTTGTATTCTCTCACCTTTATTACCGTCATCTCCACTCCATGGTTTGTATTTGTAGCTCATTGTTACTTATTTCTCCTCTTCATTCATGCTTCCTCCTTTTTCCTATCCTTACCTATCTTTTCTTCATACTCTCTTAAAGGCTCTCTTAAGGGTGGCCCCACACCGCCCATGCAATTTTTACCCAGTTGGTTGCTAAGCACGATTCTGCTACTTTCTTTATCTGCAGGGCTACTCTACTATACTAGAAGGATAAAGTACCTGCCTAAGATACTGCACACCGACTTTGGAGTGAATCTGAAGGAAATATCATGGCCCCGATGTAAAACTTTGAAACAACTTTTTGGAGCGGTGCGGCAAGTTGGAGCTCCAGAATTTTGTACGCCGCTAGCCAAGACGATACTTTAGGGCAAGACAAAGTTTTTTTTTCCATTTCAATATTACTTAATGATTTATTTACATTTTTTTCCTTTTATAAGATTTTGAAAAATTCAAATTGTGGTGCCCTTCTTTTTTTTGTGTTCTACACGTGTGCAAAAAATATAGTCGTTCTCATTATTTGATTCCAAGAAAAACTGATTCAAACTTTAATTCCACTCGCAATTCTTAAGAAATAGCCCCACCCCCATATCTCGTACTACAAGTACGCGAGCAATTTTCCCCCCAATTAGTTTGTATTGGTTCTAAAAAGAGCCCACCTATATCAAGAGTAAACAAACACCAATACAACAATAACAAGAGAGTCAGAAGAGAAAGCAGTTCATTGGAGATAACCAGAGGTGAAGGTATTAGATCTGCGCAGCTTGGGAAGTCTTCGCTCCACAGAAATCGAGCCTGGTGGATCCATCCGCTTGAGTTCAGGTGCGCAGAGTCCGGAGAACGACTACTGGAGGAGAGGCAGGCTGGTGCACCTTGCCACGTGAGCTCAGACGACGTATGGAGAGTTGCTATAAACGAATGAGACAACAAGAAGCTAAACTAAAACACCACAACTTCACAAAGTATACTTCTGCAACTACTGCGCGATAGTTTCTGCTCGCGTATTATCGAATGGTGGGGTATTGGCGGGGAATAAATTAATGTTCGGATCTACAGGCAGTGCGCGTTGCTATGTGCGGCCATCCTTAACCATTTCTCAATTTTTGTTATCATTTTGTTCTTCATCATGCACGTTTTCTTTCATGTGTTTAGTTTGTTTCCCACATTTAGAATGTATCCCCTCATTTCTTATATTTAACATGTTTCCCCTCATTTCTTATATTTAATGTGTTCCCCTCTTTTCTTATATTTAACATGTTTCCTCTCATATCTTATATTCAACACGTTTCCTCTCATTTCTTACATTTAACATGTTTCCCCTGACTGTTTCAGAGTAGTACGCTACAGTTATACAGTTATAGCTCTGGGACCCATTTGTCCTCTTGCTTCGCGGTAACTGGTAGATATTTTTGGCGCCAAAGTTAATTGATCCACGTAGAAATTCAGAGCTGGCCGCGCGTGAATAGATTACTTGCGGGGATCGAGTTACGGATGGTTTCTGCGGTATTATACTAAATGATTAAACGACCACAGGTTGTGGTGGCAGGGCACCCTTAAATCGTCGCTCTGTGTATGTTCATACTCAAATCAACGGTTAAATGTCAGTAATCTCCAAAATCAGAGTGTGACAGACAGGACGACTACTATAACCCTCTCGCACATGCACACTGAGGGTTAATTAGCATTGACCCTTTAACCGTTGTGGCCGCATTAATGTGGCCACGGAAATCGATCACTTGAAAAAATCATAAAAAATACAAGATTAAAGCTATGCAAGATATATATGGTAACCAAAAGATGCCTAAAAGACTGCTCTTTCCAATTGGTCAGTTAAAAATAGCAACAAATTCATTTGTGGTGGACCCTTTACTGAATTTTGGACCGTTCAATTGGAAGCTTATGGGTTCTGGTTTTACAACATTCGAGGCTACTGAGCTTCTGGAGAATGGCGATTTTAGCCGTTTTAGGGAGAACAAAGTAAGGACAGATAGTCAGCTACCCGTGCAGTCGTTTTCCTTAGGGTAAGAGCTGTAGAAAGTGATGGTGAAGCCCCAGGGAAGCCTGCATAATCAAGCAGTACTAAGTCCAGTAGGAATGGAAGTCTACCTCCTACAGGTATTAGTAGGAAATGGTGATGAAGCTGTAGTAGTAGAAAACTTGCTAGGAGTACGAGAGCAGCAAGTGAGAGAAGGATTCATCCAGTTTATTGGAATATTAGAAGTTACTGTCATACTTTTCTATGTTGAAACACTTCTTATTTACCTGTATAAAGTTTGTTTTTATTATTCTATACCCTTACCGAAAATTAAATTCACGATTACGCGCGCACACTCTGAAATTGCTTACAAGAATTCGGGACGGGCAACTCGCGGCTATCAGTTAAAATACTTTATTCACAAATAAATATATATGATTGGAAAAGAAAATATATTGTTTTTCTTGAAAATTGGTTTAAAATTTCAAACAACAAAAGAAAAACGTGTAAAACCTTGGTACTTAGTTGCTAGGAAACCAAAACCACATTATCACGTTTATTAGGTCTACAGCTAGTTGTTAGGGAGTCTATAAAAATAATATCAAGATGTATAACAATTTGTGATGTTGATTTACCTGTTCAAAATTCCTAGAAAAATAAATAAACGGTGAAAGGGTTAAGTGGTTACACACATTAGAGACTTCACCATATTCCCCCAGGAGAATTCTTTAACCCTTTTTTGCTATTACTGAAGACATAATCAATGGAGCTGCTTTTGTTGCAACATGTTCAAGGTTGACTCCATATTCTAAACCAAATGACTATACTATAAATTTATCTGCTCTTATACATAAACTACTATGCTATAAAACATATCTGTTCTCATACACATAGTTGTGCTTGATTGACTAGTGATATAAACAATTACAACCGTTTTATTATGTTCTAGTTTGGTAACACAAGATCCACCCACTTTATATAGCCCGATGTTTAACTATCATTCACTACACATCATTGTAACCCTCCATGCAAGCCCAACAATATATATTTTAACAACCTCAATTTAAACAATTATTTGGACTTACTTGCACCCCACAAAAGGCCATCTGCTTGAATATGCTTCACTTTTTCCTCCATTACAGCTAAATCTACACAATTGAAATTAAAAATTATTGTCACATTCCTTCACAATAACTAACTCACCTGTTTCATCATCCCACTGTAAAAATATAAACAAAGCAATAACAACAAAAAACAAAAACAAAAATAAAACAGCAACAACATAAACTAGCAACAAAAATAATGCTGAATGCTAAATAGTATGGTATACTACATGTATAAATATTGTATATCTCCACATTAATAAACTATCAACAATTAGGGAGTTCATGCATTTACTAATATTATTACTACTATGAATTGTTCAAACTGTCCAATCAGATTGTTGCGGTGAATATATTTCGTACAAACTTTCTCGTAAGTGAATATTTTTGTTTGCCCAAGGTCTAGCTCCAGAGCGTGTATGAACTAAACTTAAGTAGCGACCATTACTTGGAATGGAAACAAGAAGCATCTAGTTGGGATCAGCCTCACAAAGCATCTAGAATTAGAAGCAGTCCCATGAAGTTTCTAGAATTAGGATCAGTCCCACGAAACATCTAGAATTGGGCTCAGTTCCACGAAACCTATCACTAACAGGAGTGGTGAAGTGAAATGCCTGGAGAGGCTGACGGTTGGAGTCGATATGATAGGTTTCGGAGGAGGTGGAGTTTAGCTTCGGGGAGTCTAACGATGCTAGAAAATTGTTGCAATCAATTGAGACAGCAGACCGTTAGCTAATCCTCTTCTTAAGAGTTTTTTTTTGTTGCTAGCAAAACTTGGTTGTTATTCATTTTTATAGAAGTCAGCTGTACCACTTTGCTCGGTCAATATGAGATTTACACTATCCTCGAGCCTTCGCCATTTGGCGCAAACCTTGCAACGACCTCCACCTCATGCATGTGCAATATTTACTACTGCAGTTATTACACATAGATCTGTTTCACCTGCATATCAATACGACATTCTAAATTATAAATAGTACAACATTAACTACAGCAAATATCATGACAGGTCACCAGATACCTATGATGCATAGCGTGTGTGTGCGCACGCGGAAGATAATGCTTCCCAATAATAAACCTATTCTGAGAACTTACAGGTTTGATATCCAAAATGAGACTTGATTTAGCCACAACTTTCGGTTCTATAGAGTAATAATTATTAAAGTAAAAATGTATTTAATTAATAATTTCTTTTTATAGTTACATTCTAGCATGCAAACTGACAGCCATTTATTACTAGTCCTAATCTTGCACTATAACTATACCAGTAATGGTCTAAACAAATGAAAATACTGGTTGTCACGTCAGAGGAATAATACCGTACTAGCAAGTCCCTGCCACTCCATGGTGCTTGAGGTACTAATTTTAGCAAAATAAAAATGCATGGTAAGATATATTTATCCATGGTTTCCCTCTCCTGACCCCTTTCTTCCTGAGCTATCTCAGGTTTTCTCATGCTTCTCAACTTATGGTGGAAGATCACGCCAGCACACACACCAAAGCAGCTGCCATTGTGCAGCAGCAATTTTATGTTGACGATTGCCTAACTGGTGCTGACTCAGTGGATGAGGCTAAACAACTCTACCACCAGCTGCGTCAACTCCTCAAGCTTGCAGGGATGGAGTTGAGGAAATGGAAATCAAATAGTCAGGAGTTCCTAAATTCCATTCCGGAAGAACTGAGGGAATCCGACTTAATCATCACAGACCCTTCTTTGTCTGGCAAGGCCTTAGGTATTCACTGGGATACCCAGGGAGACCAGCTGTTCGTCGCGTTACCTAGTGTCAGCAGCTCGGAGGTTGTCACCAGGAGGATCATAGCATCCATAGCTTCCCAGGTGTTCGATGTTCTGGGTCTCTACTCACCAGTCACTCTTCTACCCAAAGTCTTGTTGCAGTCACTGTGGAAGGTAGGATCAAGTTGGGATGAACCTGTTCCGGAACACCTCGAGCAGGAATGGAGGGACTGGCTCGGAGAGTTGCACGTCTTGAAACAGAGTTCGGTACCTCGTCGGCTCATCACACGGGACCAGCCTATTCAGGATGTGCAGCTGCATGGTTTCTCCGACGCCAGCTGCCGGGGGTATGGAGTTGCTGTGTACCTAAGGATAAGAGTCGCCCCTCTCAAGACAGTCAGTATTCCTAGGTTGGAGCTGGCTGCAGCTCATCTGCTAGCCAAAGTGATGACAATGTTGGCAAAGGAGCTGTGACTGACTCCATGGTAGTCCTGGCTTGGTTAAGAAGATCTTCTGACGAACTCAAGGTTTTCGAGGCCAATAGGGTGGCTGCAATCCAGGAGGTTATGGAACCTGGTCAATGGCGACATGTTCCAACCAACTATTGGAGAACTCCCTGTGGTGGAATGGTCCAGACTGGCTGGTTCTGTCACCAACTCAATGGCCTAATCGGCTTCTCCAACGTCAGCAACATGACCATGTCAAGCAGGGGTTGAAGATGAGAGCTGTACTGATGGCTCCCCAACTAATCACCAACCCATTACTACTCCGATGGTCATCCTTCAATCATCTTGTTAGGATTGTGGTTTGGATCAAGAGATTCTGTCACAACTGCCGGACCAGCAGGAACCAGAGGAAGTTAGCAGCCATGTCAGTTGACGAAGCCAGTGCAGCTAAGAAAACCGTCCTCAAACTTATACAAGCTGATGTCATGCCGGAACTGATTGGGGCTGATCAACCACCCAAGGGCCACTACCTGGCCAAGTACCAGATCCAGCACAAGGAAGGACTGATCCTCATCTGCAGCAGGGTGAGATCAGATAATCCACCAAAGACCTACATCCCACTTCATCTCAAGTCACTGGGGACAAGAGTGATGGTGGACTCTCTTCATGAAGAGCTACATCATGCCGGGACCGGAACTCTTCCGGTATACTGTGCTGAAAGACCGAGACAGTCACGGCAGAGGAGCTGAGGTCACTTTGCATAAAAGCCGAAGCTGTACTGAATTCGAGACCCATACTGGAGCCGGCCTCAACTGACCCTGACTCCGGAGTTGCACTCACTCCAGGGCATCTCCTCACCGGTAGGAATCTTACGTCACCGCCACCAATGAAGGTAGACGTCAATTCCAAATCATCTACGCTGAGGAGGTGGAACTTCATTGCTAGGCTACGTCATGACTTCTGGTAGCAGTGGAGTTCCCGGTATCTCCAGTCCTTGGCCAAGCGACAGAAGTGGCAGCTGCCCACCCGTGACTTCCGGGTGGGTGATGTGGTCATAATCAAGGATGACATCCTACGTCAAGCGAGAAGGTGGCCCCTCGCCGTCATCACCCAAGTCTATCCTGGACCTGATGGACACGTCCGGACTGTGACACTTCGTTGTGGTGGTAGGGCTACCTACACTCGAGCAACCAACAGATTGGTGCTGCTGATAGCAGCTGTTCACAAGGACCCCAAGACTCCCGTCATCGCCTCCCCCCTGGAGGATGTTTAGGCACCACCTATAATCGAGAACTATAAACTTACATGCCTTGAACTTACGCACACAGAGCTGAGACGGCTGGCCTATCTCTGGTGGCCGTCGAAGCCACTTTACCCCCTTATTATTGTAATTTCCTAATATTCATTTATTTTCTAATTACTTCCTTTCCCAAACTCCTCCTCCCTTTTACCCAACGTTATGTTTTCACCCCGTCACCCTTATAAGTTGTACCTGCGCAGTTTAATAATGATCTAATAAGTGAATTGAAGTGAAGTGCTGGCGGGAGCGGTTGGCTAGATATAGATCCTGGTCCTTCGGTTAGCTTATGTTAGTTTATTGATTAGTTAGTTTATTTTAATTTTAATTTCCTGGATCGGCCATCAGTTACGTGGTGAGCAGACAATAGCATTTAAGTAGTACACATACACAAAATATAGTTGTGATCCGAGCTGAAGGTGGAGTGCAGCTTGAGTTGATCCTAATCCTTACAGTAAATGGCATCTATAGTAGTGAAGAAAAGGAATTGGCATAAACACGGCTTTGACAAGCACACAATTTAACGGCAAAAAGGCTGTATTACAAGTTGCTAGCTAAATGATAGCTATCTCTCTGAAATATATTGGCTATACGGCATTTGTTATCGAACAGGTAGACAAATAATCTTACAAACATCCGATCAGGTGGTCCTGTACCCTCTGCAACAACAGGACACTCCGTCTACCCTGTTTCCACACTCCAACCTTAAACTAATCGCAATACCAAGCTAGAAACGCAGCAATCTGAGAAGCCGCTCATTGTTTACAAAATTCTTAATGAAGACGGTCCGCGTGATAAATTGAGCTGTACCGCGTGACTAAAAGCGGGCGCGTTTTGAGCAGGAAACCTGTGGTTTTTTCTATTCTCAGACTTTTGTATTGAGTTTTGGAATAGCACTTTCCCTCCGGTTTTGGAGTATACTGGGGAAATGTTTTTAACTGGCACGAGCTTTCTGATGGTGCAAACCGCTGCTTCGGTTCAAAAGTTATTCAAGTTCAAAAGTATTCAAGTTTTTTTCTGGCCAACTCGACTTGGACATACTATAGCTGCATTATTTTAGTGTACATAATTGTCCTAGCTGCATTATCATGCTACTTCTAATTCTATAATTGGTAACTATTTCATTAATGAAGAAATAACTTGCTGGTTGTTTCTAACTTGTAAATATTTCATTAGTCATTATCTGGAACTCACTTTCTTTTTTAGTTGACTGTTTAGTTGGTTCCTTGATAGCTTTTACTTCTTCTTCATCATCATCATCTCCAAATAAGTCGAAATCATCATCATCTTCCTCTTGCTTCTGGGCAGCTGTGCTAGTCTGTGAAGTCGCTGATCCAACTTTTCCCTCCAATGCCTTCAATCTTCCTAGAACTGACTGCATCTCTAAGACACATTTATTCACACTAATTGAGATTGTAAAAACTACAGCAAGTGCCAAACAAGTTTCAAATCCCGTACAATCATAAAATGGTAGTTTTCTTTACTGCAGATATTACTATTGTGTTCTGTACCGAACTTGCACCCCACACGAGGTTCAACTTAGGGGCATCCCACCACACAAGTATGTTATCACAAGGGGCACCCCCTCCATAATGAGGGACATCCCACCAACCTGGCACTGACCATGAAAACTACATGTGCATGTTTCCTACTATTGCTGTCTGTCTACACCGTTTCACTTCTCTACAGTAAATATGTTTCCTACTATTGCTGTCTATTTACACCGCCTTCTCCACTATAAAATATGTTCCTATTATTGCTGTCTGTCTACACCATTTCCCTCTAAATACACGAGCTTCATCCCTCTAAATACATGAGCTTCATCCCTCTAACTACACAAGCTTCATCCCTCTAAATACATGAGGTTCATCCCTCTAAATACATGAGCTTCATCCCGCTAAATACATGAGCTTCATCCCTCTAAATACATGAGCTTCATCCCTCTAAATACACAAGCTTCATCCCTCTAAATACACAAGCTTCATCCCTCTAAATACATGAGCTTCATCTCTCTAAATACATGAGCTTCATCCCTCTAAATACATGGAGCTTCATCTCTCTAAATACATGAGCTTCATCTCTCTAAATACATGAGCTTCATCCCTCTAAATACATGAGCTTCATCCCTCTAAATAAATGAGTTTCATCCCTCTAAATACATGAGCTTCATCTCTCTAAATACATGGAGCTTCATCTCTCTAAATACATGAGCTTCATCTCTCTAAATACACGAGCTTCATCCCTCTAAATACATGAGCTTCATCTCTCTAAATACATGAGCTTCACCCCTCTAAATACGCGAGCTTCATCTCTCTAAATACGTGAGCTTCATCCCTCTAACTACACAAGCTTTATCCCTTTAAATACATGAGCTTCATCCCTCTAAATACATGAGCTTCATCCCTCTAAATACACGAGCTTCATCTCTCTAAATACATGAGCTTCATCCCTCTAAATACACGAGCTTCATCTCTCTAAATACACGAGTTTCATCCCTCTACATACATGAGCTTCATCTCTCTAAATACATGGAGCTTCATCTCTCTAAATACATGAGCTTCATCCCTCTAAATACATGAGCTTCATCCCTCTAAATACACAAGCTACAGGGTCATTCCATTGAAAATCGGCCGTTTTCAGCCACCCTCCCATATTGACCCCCTCAGATTAAATTTGAGGGCCATGCCCACTTTTCACTTACCTCTCAACTTTAAGAGCTTGTATCTCAAAACATGTATGTAGGATTACACTGAAAGTAGGTTTCTAGGCTAATCTTGAGCCCAACTTTCAAGATATGGAATCAGTTTGAGCTAGTTGTTACACATTAAGAAGTTATAGTCCTCCTAAATACCCCAATATTGGCCTAATTTCAGCTTAATTGAATATTTGTTTAATGAATGCGATGTTGAGGGGTGTAACTCTCAAACGATTTGGACTTAGTTCATAAAACTTGGTGTGACTGTTGTCCTAACATCATGTAGAAGATCCTAGCTTTGATCTCTTTTACTATGTGAGTCAATCCACATATCTGGAAGATAATTCAAGAGTTACACTCTGCAATTGAACCATGATGATATTTTTACTTGGGTTTCCTCAAAACCTCACAAAGAAGAAGGCACTTAGTATAACAATATGTATTATTTGCATTATATGTTTGTATTCTGTGCATGCAAGTCACAATTGTCTATGTAATGACCAGCAACAGGATTGTGAGTGAAGTTATATCAACGTAATGTCAGCTAAATGATACAGCAAATCAGTTATATGGAATTATGTAGCACTTTCCATATTTCATTGGAGCCATCAGACACTGTTGGGGATATGAAATAGAATTGTAATCTTGACATTTACTATAGTAAAAGAGGTCAAGTTCAAGGATTATTCATAGAAATATATGAAATGTTAGTGATTACACAAACAGTTGAAAGTGTAAACTTAAATGAAATTTTTTTTGTGGTCACTATGATGCATTCTCACGGGGAGTTTTCGGCCATCGAAAATAGATAAAATTTAAAAGGAAAATTTCGAGTGCCTTTTGAGATCTCTGTCACCCCTTCATTTTGCTTATTTAGGGTGTAATCTCTACTAGGATCTTCTACATGATGTTAGGACAACAGTCACACCAAGTTTTATGGATTAAGTCCAAACCATTTGAGAGTTACACCCCTCAACATCGCATTCATTAAACAAATATTCAATTAAGCTGAAATTAGGCCAATATTGGGGTATTTAGGAGGACTATAACTTCTTATTGTGTAACAACTAGCTCAAACTGATTCCATATCTTGAAAGTTGGGCTCAAGATTAGCCTAGAAACCTACTTTCAGTGTAATCCTACGTACATGTTTTGCGATATAAGCTCTTAAAGTTGAGGCTCTTGACAAGGTAAGTGAAAAGTGGGCGTGGGCCTCAAATTTTAAATAATTATATCTCTTTACGAACATGATTTGTTGCATATAATTTGGATATGTTTCTATTGGCATTAAAAGCAACATACTAAAAAAATTTTGAGCAAAATCTGAGGGGGTCAATACGGGAGGGTGGCTGAAATATAATAGAATGACCCTTCATTCCTCTAAATACATGAGCTTCATCCTTCTAAATACGCGAGCTTCATCCCTCTAAATACGCGAGCTTCATCCCTCTAAATACATGAGCTTCATCTCTCTAAATACATGAGCTTCATCCCTCTAAATACGCGAGCTTCATCTCTCTAAATACATGAGCTTCATCCCTCTCCATGGCATTTCCTTTACACATGGAGATGTATACAAGTTAGAAGTGTCCACATACTGTACATGTGTCAGTGTTCCAACCTCCTCCTCCCCTCCCCGCCCAAGCGAAAAATCCTGAATGAATCCCTGGCAGGGCAATCCTCCATTGAAAGAATTGTCCACAATTGAGCGCAATAAAGAAGAAAACTTAAGACAGCAAACATAAACATATTATTTAAATCATCATCATTGTATACTGGCTTAGAAATACACAAGTTCTGGAACTTTACTAGATCTCAAGAATAAGGAACACACAATAGTAAGGTGAACTTGTATTGAGGGGGTAATGGGTAAGTTCTCTAAGAGTCTGAGCATTCAATACACCTGTCCTTGAAAGCACTTTAAAAGTGCTTGGCTGGGTGCTTGAGCATGTTTTAAACCAAGTGCTTTAAAAAGTGTGCTTATTGCTTAAGCACTTTCAAAAGTGCTTGTACTTGTACTTAAGCTTCAAGCACTGCAGGAAGTGCTTGAACCCATCCCTGCAATACACCAACAACCAAACGAGGAATACTTACCAGATTTTAGTTTGGCATTTTCTTTCTCTACTTCACTAACTCTTTTCTCCAATTCCCCTGGAATTGATGGCTAATTGAACATTGAAGATAAAATAAATTCATAAAAAAGTCCCCCAATTCCAAATGGAATGTCTCATTAAGCTTATGATAGTCCCAATTTGACGTAATGTCTCATATATCAATAGAATATCCTACAACAATGCTAAACTTGTTCAAATAGAATCCTAGTTTTGATAGAATTCCCTATCTATATAATAACACGGTTTGTGTCAGTAATGATGACATGTGTATTCATGAATAATTCATGAGCCGAGCAAAGTTGGTAAAGCATCATCATTATATGAACAAGGAAAAAGAGAAACAAGGTCCCTTGTCGGATTCTGAACAATTGACAGTCAGTTTCACACGTCGCACACTTACCATTGAACTGTCCCCAACCCAAGTCTTGACTTGTACATGACCTGCTCTAGGGTGTCTGTATCCATGAATAATCATTGGCTGAACTCAGTTGGGAAGTGTTCATCTTACAGTAGCTAACTATAATCTACCACAAATCATGGGTAGAAAAAAAGCACAGAAGCAGGAGAACGCAAGGGTCAAGAAAAATAGAAGCAGGTGAGAAAAAGCTGACTGATGCAACTAATTTAATGAAGAAGGGAAAGAAAATAAAATACATAGAAAGGACCTGAGGAGCAGGAGAGGCAGACAGAGGAGAAGGGAGTGCAAGAGGAGAGGGAAGCCAAGGATAAATATAGCTTATGCTACTGCACTCTGAATTTGCTAAAATTAGAACATCAATTGCCATGGAGTGGTGGGGTACTTGCTAGTTTCGACGAAGTGCCCTATTTAGGACAATAATAGTCTAGATGGAAATCCTACCAACTCAGTGCTAATCCTTTTTTTTATGAAATGTTCAGATGGCCATAGTTGAAATCATTTTGCTACAAATTATTTGTTGGATGTTTTAATGATAGCCTAAAAATTGTAAACAATAAATTGCTCTTTATATGAAGCAAGTAATTAGCTTTTCTAGTGTTGAATTCAGGGTTTATTTCAGGGGGGGAGGGGCTTTTCCCCCTCGCCCCTTGGTGTTTTAGGTATTTAATGGTAAAGTTAAATAATCGATTCACTGAATCAGTAAGATCATAATAAAAAAATTAAAAATCACAAAAAGTTTAGATGACTACACGATATTTTTCTAGGTTTTCTGTTCCAGACCTCAATAATTTGTTCTAAGTCATTGTCAGACAATTGCTCGGGAGAATCTGCAGATATTTAAACTCGGACAGCCTGTTCTGCAATCGTGCCATCTCAAACGCGAAAAGCTTCTCTCAACAGATGCCAAAGTAACATTCATTGTGAGGCAGATAGTGGCAAGTACCTTGAGATTTGAGTACACACAGTAGAACTAATCAAAGTAACATTCATTGTGAGGCAGATAGTGGCAAGTACCTTGAGATTTGAGTACACACAGTAGAACTAATCATCGCAGAAGTTAAGTCCTTAAGTTGATCGCTGATTGTATTTTTTTTTGTTCTGGGCAAGATATTGTCTCTAGTTCTCTCACTCTATGATAGTTTCACCTGACACAATTGCATATTTGACACAAACTGAACCAGTTAATATAGAGCTAGTGGACTTAATTACTCCAAAGTGTGACGTCAGTGTATCAAGAAGAGGTTCACTGGGTCACATTGGGAATTCTACAAGCAGCTGCTTTAGCTGTGTGTCACTTTCCATTAAAACCTTACAATGTTATGTTCATATGAACAGTCTCTCATTCATTATTTAATTTGGTGCAATTTTGTCCAGGAAAATTTAGAAACTGTTTTGACAAACTGATGTGCATGTATAGTACACTCAATACTACAATAAAATATCAGTAATAATAACTCCAACTATTCAAAAATTTCAATAAATTGGACACTTGCTTAGAGAATATTTGAAATGCCTAATAATTTGTAAGAAATGAGTAAATGTTGCAGAAGAAATAATAATTCTGGAAAGGATAGCCAGTAAGATGAGGCTTGTTAGCTTTCAGTTGCAGCAAATAAATGAAGCACCAAAGGTGCAAACACTAAGCGCTAGTATACACCTATAGCTAGCTACTATAAACATCACTTCTCAGACCAATCAGGTATCAATATAGCAGCTGTGCAGTGAAATCAGTATATATAAATGCTGTCTTCATAAGAGAAGCTAAGCATGCAAGGGACACTCACCGATAGTCCGATAGTTCAAACATTTAACTCCAATTCAAGCACACGGTTATCTTCTCAGAATAAACCAAAACTATCACATGCTGCAAAAAATTATTAGCTCACATGATTACGATGTGACGAAAGGAGGCATTGTGCACAAAAGCTAGTACCTACGTGGAGCTGAGTAGCTCTAAATCAACAAAAAAAATCCATAAAAGGTCTTAAATTGTTGTTTCAAGTAAGTTCAGTTTTTGGAAAGCCAACGGAAAAAAAGCAAAACTAGTTCCAGTTTATTTATGCATTCCTGCATATTCTGCAATGTTAACCTTGTTTACCACATTCTAAACTCCTTCCAGTGATATAGGTATAAAAAGGAGAACCCCTACCTCCTCATTTAAGCACGAAAGTTCATTTTCGATTAAGCTTCTAATTATATAAAACAAAAATCAATACACGTATTTGTAATCCACACAACACTTCAGCTAAAAGCAATGCCATTAAAAAAGTATCTGTATTTTTAATGGAAATACTATATTTAATAAAAAAAAAAAGTATTGGGATTTGTAATTGGTACTTGAATTCTTCAAAGTATTTGTATTTAAATACTATTCAGAGTAATTGACCCCAACCCTGCTTTACTTACCAGGTTAGAATTGTTCAATGACTTTCCAATGAGGTCCATCGCTTTCCCTATTTCTGTAGATAGAGACACTGCTTGAGACGGGATCCCCTTACCCTGACATAAATGCTATTATTAAACAGAATAGGAGCTAGTTTTAAATAATTTACTTCAACTACTAGATCTTTATGATTTCTAGCCAATAAAGATTGAAATTTTGCTTCTGCTAATTCGTATTTGTTCTGATCGAACCACACGGACTCCAACCGAGCTTCCATTATCGCTTTCAACGTGCTCCGACAACTAAACCTAGTGACACTTTACCGAGCAGTTTTTAAGTGCAAAGGTCAATAATATTTATTAAACGAATTCTAGCTGCCATGGTGAAATTTTAGAGAGGCTTGGTAGCTTGTTTATGTACTTGATAAGTTGCTGGGGCTAACTATGTCTTCTCTTCTTGGTGTAAAAAATGTTATGCAAAAGGAAGTGTTTGATCCCGATGAAAAATTAAAATCTTTAATTAGTGTCATCAAACCCTCTGGACGGAGTAAAAAGAAGCCGAGTTATTTGACACTTTCTGGTAAGGCAGACTGTACTAGCTGATATAGTTAAGTATGCTGAGATAGCTAATATGTTAGTGCAAATTATAAGAAATGTATATATATTGGGGGTTTGAAAGCAAGTTTATCCTTGTTAGAGAAGCCCTAACAAGCATGCTTTACATAATGAGTTAGATAGCCAATTTTAGTCTCGCGTAGCCAGACCCTTTACCAATCGCTGCACGGGAAAAGGGTCTGGTAAACTGACATAGAGCAGTTTGTTCTTGCTTAGTCAGCAAGTGGTTAACTGTGGTTCAATTAGTGTGGGTGTAAATCGTTAAATATTTTCAGGCGCGTGAATTGTACAGATCAGTAGGCAGAGTTCGTTCTGTATTGCCATGTTACTTCACCTTTAAGCATGACAAAAACCTAAGGTACATACAATGGCCTGTGCACAAAGCAACAACTAAGCGAAATTTCCAACTCCAGATATCTTAAAAAAGCTAGGCCAAGTCACTGCTTAAACTAATGGCATCACCTAACGGAAGAGTTTTGACACAGCTGTTGGAGAGTTGTTGTGCACAGAAATACTATACGCGCAAAAGTTTTAGCAGTCTTACTTCACAGGATATTACGTCACCTATTGTTTGCGGTCTCCCCAATTAGCGAGGGGAACTGAACAAACTGCTCAATGTCAGTTTACCAGACCCTTTTCCCGCGTAGCGATTGGTAAAGGGTCTGGCTACGCGAGACTAAGCCAATTTTATGACAAATTCAAACTCCATTGCAGAAGATTTAATTTCTTTCAATATTAACTAGTGATGTACTTCAGCACAAATGGCGAGCCATTGCCCACAAGGTAGAGTCTGATAAAAGCTGATTACCAAAAAAAGTAACAATAAGGCTACATATTTAGATTGTCTTACAGAAGGCATCACTCAGTCTTTTTAGTTCAGTAATAACAAGTAGCTATGTAGCCATTGACTATAGTAGTGATAGTTTCATCTAAATGACCTATGTCCCCGACAAAAGCAAGCTACTTAAAACGGCAGTTTTTAGTAGGGGTTTCAATGACGTATGGTAAGGGGTTTCAATCCCATAGTAACCACTCGCAGCAACTATTTGAATTGAAAAAATAAATAAATAAAACCTGCATTTCTAAGGAATTACCTCACAGTTTATAGTCTTACCCTAAATGGTAATTTGCTTACTACAGCAGTAGCTGAAAAAGCAGTATAAAGGCAGCTAATATGCTTATTAGGTAGTTGTGCTATTCTTTAGCTAAGCAGTAGCTATAACACTCTACACTTTCATATACATTTGATATATCGACACAAGACTTACTTCGTGCTTTGATCCTAAGTTTTTTAGACATAACTGCATTTGCACAAAATCAGATATGTCAGACACAACCTTTCAAATGGCTAAACAATTGATGATACAGGTAAAGATCAAGGATTCTGTTTAGAGGAGAATGGGGATGGGGTCGACCACCAAGCAAACACAAAAATGTAATGACTTACGTACGTCCAAACATACATAAACAGGCAAACATCCCCAATTCTCAATTTGTTAACACTGTAAGTGTCTCGCTCGCTATGCTCGCTCGCCAATAAGATTCAATAAGTAGCTGGTGTTACAGCTCTGTTTTCTAATGTGTACCTTCTTGTCAGATCAAGTTACTTAACAAATAGACCTGAGGTATTTATTATTTTTGAGAACTGGCCCGAAATGTGTATTCACTTTAAAAATATGAATACCATAGACCTGGTAAACTTAGTGGCTAGCTTCAGCACCAATAGCTAGTGAGCTAGCCTGCATGTACTTATAGTGGCTAGCTTCAGCACCAATAGCTAGTGAGCTAGCCTGCATGTACTTATAGTGGCTAGCACCAATAGCTAGTGAGCTAGCCTGCATGTACTTATAGTGGCTAGCTTCAGCACCAATAGCTAGTGAGCTAGCCTGCATGTACTTATAGTGGCTAGCTTCAGCACCAATCTGCATGTACTTATAGTGGCTAGCTTCAGCACCAATAGCTAGTGAGCTAGCCTGCATGTACTTATAGTGGCTAGCTTCAGCACCAATCTGCATGTACTTATAGTGGCTAGCTTCAGCACCAATAGCTAGTGAGCTAGCCTGCATGTACTTATAGTGGCTAGCTTCAGCACCAATAGCTAGTGAGCTAGCCTGCATGTACTTATAGTGGCTAGCTTCAGCACCAATAGCTAGTGAGCTAGTCTGCATGTACTTATAGTGGCTAGCTTCAGCACCAATAGCTAGTGAGCTAGCCTGCATGGCTAGCTTCAGCACCAATAGCTAGTGAGCTAGCCTGCATGTACTTATAGAGGCTAGCTTCAGCACTAATAGCTAGTGAGCTAGCCTGCATGTACTTATAGTGGCTAGCTTCAGCACCAATAGCTAGTGAGCTAGCCTGCATGTACTTATAGTGGCTAGCTTCAGCACCAATCTGCATGTACTTATAGTGGCTAGCTTCAGCACCAATAGCTAGTGAGCTAGCCTGCATGTACTTATAGTGGCTAGCTTCAGCACCAATAGCTAGTGAGCTAGTCTGCATGTACTTATAGTGGCTAGCTTCAGCACCAATAGCTAGTGAGCTAGCCTGCATGGCTAGCTTCAGCACCAATAGCTAGTGAGCTAGCCTGCATGTACTTATAGAGGCTAGCTTCAGCACCAATAGCTAGTGAGCTAGTCTGCATGTACTTATAGTGGCTAGCTTCAGCACTAATAGCTAGTGAGCTAGTCTGCATGTACTTATAGTGGCTAGCTTCAGCACCAATAGCTAGTGAGCTAGCCTGCATGTACTTATAGTGGCTAGCTTCAGCACCAATAGCTAGTGATGAGCTAGCCTGCATGTACTTATAGTTCATGGAGTTATATAAACATTTCTTTGTATATGAATGAATAAAGAGGCTATAAACTTTAACTTGTCTTTAAGTGATTTTATTAATTCAAATTCTAGTTTCTCACCTCTAGTTTTATGAAGCATGCATTCTATGAAGGGTGAGGAAAGCTCAAGTGTTTAGGTCTGCCCAAAGCCTATGTGCTTTGCAAGTGGCAAACCAAATAGTCATCGATTTCATTACTCATCTTGTCCGTATTACATAGTTCATACATACATACATATATACATACATACATACATACATACATATGCATGCACTCATGTACATACATACATATATGTTGTATGAGCCCTCCTTTTTTGAGAATGAGCCCTTGTATTTAGCTACTTTATTTCTCACCTGTTACGGTTTGGTAAAGCATCGTCACCTCCTGGTAGGTAAAATGTTGTCACATTCAGTAGAAAGTGCTCATTAATTCTAAAAAGCGGTATGCAATAGACGATGGAAGGTGGCGTAGGTTTAAAAAAGGATGGTGAAAATATGAAAGAGAAGGTAAAAGGCAATTAATTGTAACTAAAAAGCGGGTGGAATTGATGAGTAAAGGCGGGGGTTAGTTCCAAAAGGAAGGCGAAAGTACGAAATAGAAGAAGTACGAAATAGAAGACAAAAGTTTCTCAAAGTAGGACCGAAATTCAGAAGCAGGAGAGATAGACAAAGTAAAAGGGGATTCCATGACTCAAGAAGAAGAGCTGAAGAAAGGAAAGGTGGGTTATAAGAAAAGCTCAGATAGTTCAGAAAAAAGAGAGCAGGAGAGGAAAACGTATGTAACCTTGACCAATGGTAGAGAATGTTAACTGAGCAAGATAACTTGTGCTACTGCATTCTTACTTTGCAATACGTCAAGTGCCACAATGTGGCGGGGTACTTGCTAGTAAATGTATAATAGCAATAGTTCGTCGTTGTCTACCTCGTCCTCCAGTAATCGCGATCCTAATGAATATATTGCCTATACTTATTGATATGCTGAGTCAGGAAGTTTACTGTTTGTCAGTAGAGCATGTCTTTAGTAATCCTGGACAGAATAGTTTAGTGGTTTTTACTTATTCAATTTTGTCTTCATAGTTGAACTTGAAAATTATATATACTACTTTCATCAATAGCTAAAATGTCTTTGTACATTATTTTCATTTTTTTTCCATGATTAACTTACTTATTCACTCTTTTTCCATGATTAACTTACTTATTCACTCTTTTTCTTTATTCAGCAACTACATTTGAACTAATTTATTCCTTCCTGATTTTAGCAGTGCATTCATTTCAGTTCTGGACAGTCACATTATATTGCTAATTATGGTGTAATTTTGTAGGAAATTATAGCTATTTCACCCTTTCTTGAAAAGAGCCCTCCCTTAAAATATCCTAGATCTGTCCCTACAAGTTGTAGAGAATAATAGGAATGGATAAAACTCTTATTTTACTGCATTCCTAATTGCAAGAGGTAGTACATCAAGTGCCACTGTGTGGTGTGTACTTGCTAGTTTCCTATACTAGTGATGTGCTTGAGCACCAATGGCGAGCAACCCTAAAGCTACACTATTATTATATGATTGATTTTAACTTCTAACACTCAAAGCTACTAAAAATAAGGTCGGGTTTTTAAATTACGTTTATGCGGTAAAGGTATTTCAATGCCATAGTAACCACTTGCCGCAACTGTTTGAATTGAAAAAACAACAACAACAACAAAACAATACACGTTATTTGAACGTTTTCTTTGTGATATTCTTAGCTAAGTAGTAGCTGTAACCCACAATACTTTCATACAACTGGACATACCTACACAAGACTAACCTTCGTGGTTAGTCTAGTGGACAATGAATTTTCAAGTAAATACTGTTGCGTATGGCTTATAACCTTGACAAAGTGCGCACTGACTTACCACCGCCACAAACTCAAATAGAAATGGAACTCCTGTAGGTTTTCAAGGTTTTAACTGCACCCATGAAAGAATTCAAAACGATAAACAATTCAATTTCTAGGGTGATATGGGTAATGATCGATTAACCAAAGGATTCTGTTTAGTGAAGTTTGGGACGGGATCGACCACCGAACTATCACAAAAATGCCAGAGTCAACGTACAAAAATGACACACGTACGTCCAAACATATATATAAACAAATATCCCTGATTTTCAATTGTGTTACCCCTGTAAGTGTCTCACTCGCTTCGCTCGCCAATTATATTATACATTACTAACAAGTACCATGCCACTACATGGCGCTCCATGGCGCTTGATGTTCCAATTTTAGCAAATTAACAATGCAACATATCCATAGTTTCCCTCTGCTGACTCCTTTATTCCTGAGCTATCTCAGGTTTTCTCATGACTCTCAACTCATGGATTCCCTTCTCCTCCTTTGTCTATCTCTCCAGCCCCTCATCTCTGTCATTTCTGTGTATTTTCTTTCACTTCTTCATTGAAGTAGTTACATCAGTTAGCATTTTCTCACTCTTGCATTCTCCTGCTTCTCTACCTTTCTTCAACAGGTCAACACACATTCCCATCAGTGTTAATAAGTCACTCCAGGCTGCACTTCAAGTGCTGGGTATGGATGATTCAATGGTAAGTATGCGTGATATGGAGACAACGAGGGTTCGAGTCTCACACGGTACCTTATTTCTCTCAGGCAAAATGACTCTCCACTTTTATGGAATTCCTAAAGTGCATAAGATTGGAGTACCATTGAGGCCCATAGTATCGTTTATCAATTCAGGATCCTGGGGTGTTTCCATGGTTTCCAGAAACTAGTTAGAGAAATTTGTTTTGTGTGTGTGTGTGTGTGAGGGTGTAATTTTAGTCCCAAACACGCTCCCATCTACAATAGCTTCAACTTTGTCTGTGATAAATGATGCTTTATGTCCTAACATTCAGTTCTTAATGAACATCCTGGCCGTGCTTCATGTGACCAGTTGTGAGGTTGAAAGAAATATTTCAGCATTAGGCCGGCTGAAAACGCCATTACAATCCACAATGAGCCAAGACTGATTGTGTGGACTTCCATGCATGTATATTCACAATGATATTTCTGTTAATGTTGCTTATATAGTTACCAAATTCACCAGGTAATCCAAGAAGAGAAGAACGAAACTCTCCACTGTGTTGTTGTAATCACTGTTGTTTTTAAAAATGTTTTTTACATATATACAATTTTGAAGAAAAAAAATTAATAAAAAAGGTTGTGGTTTTATATATAAAGCAGTCAGAAACTAGCCACTCAATCCTTCACTGCTTGGTACATCAAAAAAGAGAGAAACTGCATCAATAGAGAGGTTGGACCACTGCCCAATAGCTATTGTTCAATGTTAGCCTCAAGAAACAATCACTTGCCGTGAGGCTAGGTTATCATAATAACTTTGAATAAACATGTTAAAGCAAAACGCCACTCTATGCTCTTTCATATGCACTATTTCACTTTGTAACCTGATGAAGGGTACCATTTGGTACTTGAAGCGTTATTTATATTAACTTAGACTAGTGCAGCTATTATATTAAAATATGATTGTACCTAGTCACTCAGGACTTTTCAGAATTAATTTTCCCAGTCTGGCTCACCCTGTGTGCTCAAATGAAACACTAGTGTTGTATTATAGCAAGGTGGTCAGTCATTTCATTAAATTTTGATGTTATTGTTACATATAGTGATGCAGCAAGGTGGACAGACTGTTTCAAATTTGGGACGTGTGAAAGTCTTAGATAAGAAAGAATCTTCCAACACTTACAAGAAAGTAAAAACTTGGCCAATTAGTGATTTAAAAGTTGTCGATTGTCACCAAGATGCTGCTGAATTGGATTTTAAATTTGACCGGCAAATTTTCAAGTGGGTGGTAGTGAATACTGCTGACAAGAGGCCTTTCATATTGAGTTTGTATAGGGTAAGTGTAGTTATCAATAGTATTATTGTAGAGATCTTACATATTGAGTTTGTATAAGGTAAGTGTACTTATCAATAGTATTATTATAGAGACCTTTCATATTGAGTTTGTATAGGTACATTAATTATTTGCTTAAGAGTGGCATACATTTTCAATGGAAGGGCTGATCCGCCCAATCTATGTATTATTACTACTACTGCAATATACCAATAGTTATGTTATTTCTATAGGTGGTACGTAAACACTATGGACTCCTGCAAATTCGCTTTATGAACTTTGAAAATTTAAAACTTGGTAAGTTATATATATATGTATAGGTTACACCACAGCGTAGGGCTTGGTATGGGATATACACAATAAAAGTCCAAAGGCCTGAGGATGGTGTATATCCTATCCTGGCCGAACATGGAGTGGTGCAACTGATTTGTACCCATGGCTCTAGACTATAGGAAATGCATAAGAACTAATTTTTGATTTGACAGTTCACTTATTCACCTCCGAGAAGGTGGGTATAAAATATATTCACCATGAATTGAACAATCTAATTGGATGATTTGAAAGTACATATACCATGATTCAAATATAGTTATTCCATGCTAGATATCTTCACAATGTTATTTTGAGGTAAGTGACCTGTGAGATAACTCCACGTTATCACATGGTGTTATCTCACGGCTGTACTGGCAAGCTCATTACCCTAGTAGTTATAGCAACAGGCCTGGTGTACCAGTTTTCTGGGTTTTTAGAGCTACCTTCCTCTAAGTAAAGCCCAACCAGCTTCTAAAATATCAGCTTGGGGTGTGGGGAGCCCCTAGAGAATTTTACTGCCAACTTCACACATGTGCGTAGAAACTTTTCGCTTGTAGCTTCACTACCGATATGCTCTCACTCCAAATTTTGGCTGTATAGGAAGATTATGTGACCAAGAGTAAGCTTACCATAATATTCAAATTGTTTCAACATTCCTATTTAAAAAGTTATTTCACAAACAATTACACCAAGAAATTGCGTGGGCTAGATGGGTCTTTACCCTTAAGTACAAACTACTGCAGTGAAGATATCTAGCGTGGAACAAACCATTTATTACACTGTCAGAGTAATATGGAAAGATATTCCATTCTCAGGCTTTAGTTTCACTCGGCCTGTGGCTTGTGAAAATATATAATTAATTTCTCGTGAAATATTTAGCCATATCACACTCTGACTTATGTGATAAGTATTGTATATATAGTTTAAGTGGTGTATATGTCTTATTTATTCCACAGAATCAGTTCAATCACCCAGGGGCATTGATGTGAAGACAGAAGCTTTGGAAGACACTGAAGAAATCTTAGATCAAGGTTAAAACATTTTTTCTCCTTCTACTTTTAGCTATCAGTTGTAAATTTTAGAGTCATGGCAATAATTAAGCTGAGAATGGCTCATAATTTCATTGTTGATTATTTATTATTATTAATTGGCGAGTGAGACACTATAAGGGGTAGCATAATTTAAAATTGGAGATATCTGTGTGTATAGATATGTGGACGTACATATGTCATTTTGTACTTTGACCCTCGTTTTTTTTTTAGTTTGCTAGAAGGTTGAAAACTTGTCCCATATTTCACTAAACAAAATCCTCTGGTTTTTTAAATCTTACCCTTAATCAAAGGAAATTTTATTTACCCTTTTGAATTGGGTTATAACAATGTATAGGATTTTTTTTGTTGTCGTAATTAGGTCTTACAAACTTACCCGAGTTAATTTTAATTGGTGGCGGTAATAAGTTATCTTGATCTTTGCATAGTTATACACCTTACGCAATGGTATTGTTCTACTTGAAAAAAACTTCATTGTGCAATAGTCAGAAAGAGAATGCCAAGTAAGTCTTGTGTTGGTATATCCAGTGAACAAGTGTGTGTGAAAGTGTTGTGTGTTATAGCTACTGCTTAGATAAAGAAAAGCGCAAAAAATCTTGAAGTAAACTAATACCATATCAGCTGCCTTCACATAGCTTTATTTATATAGGCTGACTACAGCAGTAAGCAAGTCTTAATTTGTCCTTAGAAATGCTTTTTTTTTTTTCTTCATGTCAAACAGTTGCTGCGAATGGTTACTATGGCATTGAAAATTCTTTATGATACATACAAAATTTGGCTGTTTTTTTTTTTTAGTAGCTGGAATGCTTTTTGTCAGGAACTACTGGTCATTAATAATAACTTATTGTAGATAAATAGATTCTACAGAAGCTATTACTGCTACAGTAGGAGACAAAATAAAGTTACTTTGGAAAATTGAAGTAAGAATGTGAATTCATGTTTGTTCAACTGCTACATACTTGTATGGTATGTGCCCCCCTTTGCCTGGACCTCTACTTGTGTAAATTAGGTAAAGCATTTTCTTATGTTGTGCACAATGGGTAGGAATTTCTAGTGTGGATCAATTCAGCAGCTTCACTTCTTATGCGGGAACTTTTACCACTAGACAAAGCATAAAATGAACTATAAGAGCCTGGGAAGAACTACTGCAGTACCTTGAAATGGCAAGTGCATTTTGACTTCAGTGTGCTACTAAATTTTGACTGCAGTCGCTTGCCATTTGTGTAGGAGCACACTACTAGTAATAGCTAGTGATGTGCTTTAGCACAAGTGGTGAATGAGCCATTATGCATAAGTATTCAAACAACAGAATTGCTGAAGCTTTTAGAATTAATATAAGTTGATTTATTGTCATTACCTTGATGACCTTGACTGGTACTCTGTCCACTGGTAGTGATGACCTTGACTGATACTCTGTCCACTGGTAGTAATGGTCTTGACTGATACTCTGTCCACTGGTAGTGATGACCTTGACTGATACTCTGTCCACTGGTAGTGATGACCTTGACTGATACTCTGTCCACTGGTAGTGATGACCTTGACTGATACTCTGTCCACTGGTAGTGATGACCTTGACTGATACTCTGTCCACTGGTAGTGATGACCTTGACTGATACTCTGTCCACTGGTAGTGATGACCTTGACTGATACTCTGTCCACTGGTAGTGATGACCTTGACTGATACTCTGTCCACTGGTAGTGATGACCTTGACTGATACTCTGTCCACTGGTAGTGATGACCTTGACTGATACTCTGTCCACTGGTAGTGATGACCTTGACTGATACTCTGTCCACTGGTAGTGATGACCTTGACTGATACTCTGTCCACTGGTAGCGATGACCTTGACTGACACTCTGTCCACTGGTAGTGATGACCTTGACTGATACTCTGTCCACTGGTAGTGATGACCTTGACTGATACTCTGTCCACTGGTAGTAATGGTCTTGACTGATACTCTGTCCACTGGTAGCGATGACCTTGACTGATACTCTGTCCACTGGTAGTGATGACCTTGACTGATACTCTGTCCACTGGTAGTGATGACCTTGACTGATACTCTGTCCACTGGTAGCGATGACCTTGACTGACACTCTGTCCACTGGTAGTGATGACCTTGACTGATACTCTGTCCACTAAGCAAATCAAATACTCTCTGAAGATCAGCTAAATTTAATTTATCTTAAAATTAAGCACATGTATCCAAATACAAACCATAACACTGAAGACAATTTTTATTCAGGCCAATCAAGTCAGGGTTTTGTACTGAGGGGGGCTGACCCTGGGATCTCCCCAGATTGTTTGTTGAAACTTCCTAACTTGAACATTGCACATCACATACATTTATAGTTATGATGCTAGGTGAGCTGTGTGTGGTTTGGCATGGATATTGTTATTCTGCTCTAAATATAAGGTGCTCTACTGTGGGTCCTGAACAAATTTACCTTATAACCTCTTGTTCAACCTTCTAATGACACACAAATATCCACCGTGTGCCCTGCCTTCAAACATGACAATCTCCACTCTTAGGGAGCTCTAATACCTCAATAAATCCACCAACAAGCCCCACCCTCAGGAAGCTCAAATACCTCTTTATATCCACCATGTACCCTGCCTTCTAACAGGACAACCTCCACCCTCAGGAAGCTCAAATACCTCTTTAAATCCACCTCCAAACAAGACAATCACCACTCATAAGGAAGCTCCAATAATCTCTCCACCTCACCTCCTAATGAGAGAATCCCCATCTTTAGGTACCTCTTTAAATCCACCTCAAACCCTACCGCCTAACAAGATAATCACCACTCATAAGGAAGCTCCAATAATCTTTCCACCTCGCCTCCTAATGAGAGAATTCCCATCTTTAGGTACCTTTTTAAATCCACTGTATACACTGCCTTTTAACGAGACAATTTCCATGATGAGGAAGCTCTAATGGCTCTTTAAGTCCTCCGCTATGTACTTTGCTTTCTGACAGAACAATTTTCACCCTTGAGGAGCTCAGAATCTACCTCGTATCCTGGCTCCTAACAGGACAACTCCTACCCTAGGGAAACTAAAGTACTTCTTTAAATCCACAGTATCCAACTTTCTAATAGAAGAATCGCTACCCTCAGGAAGCTCAAATACCTCTTAAAATTCGTATTAGTTAATGCTGACTTCAAAGGGACTACCATTTTTAGAGTCCCGAAGGCCCTAGGCTGTAGTGTCCTGAGTGCAGTTATGCACTGCATAGGGTCTGAGAATGGTAGTTCACGATGGATGCACAGCATATGCCTAATTTAGAATGTAGTGGCTGTTCCTAACAATGCAATTGAAGGTGAAACACATTGCCTGATGAATTTTGAGCATAGCTACCTATCCTAACAATGCAGTTAGAGATACACTAAGTATCCCTGCCCTCAAGGAGGAGTTACTAAGTTCATAGTGTCCCTCTCTGAAGGACCTAAGTGATTTAGAATCCCTCCATCACAGTACAACAACTACATTAGCTGTGTTTTGCGGTCACACACTATAATGCTTCATAGTTCTCGATATTGTTTGGGGAATTGTCATCGTGGATTGGCTTTTCTTGTATCCAAATAAACAGAGAATTACAATTCTTGCAAACTAATTCTAGTGTATGTGGATAGCACCTTTTAGCTATTATCAGCTATATTCATAGTGGTTTCAAGGCTCAAGACTTTAAAGCCTCTCTATCTCACACATACACACAAATGTTTTCATTGGTTGTACATTTCAGAACTTTGTAAGTGCCTATTGTAACTTGTAGAATTGTAAACTTGTAGGCCACTAATTTAATTGTATATGTGAACTTTCTTTGGTGTAGAAGAATATCGAGAACTCACTGCTCAAGAAGAAGCTGATTTGGAGGAATTACTTGGTCGTGAGAATGCAATTCAGGATGCAGCATCTTTCATGGAGCATCTGACAGAAGAACTATCTCAGTTAGACCAGAGCAATATTCATGCTCTCATGGGATCTGAAAAACAAATAGAAACGCTTATGGAGTATCTTGAAGGTGGAATTGCGGAGGTGGAGAATATGGAAATGCGTTTAAATGTTTATGATGAACTCCTCAGCAATGTCAGAGATACTATGCAAAAACTCAGTTCTCAGTACAGCCATATCCTTAGGCAGAATACAAACCTCAAAGCTCTTTGCAAACAAGTGGAAGAAATAATAGTAAGTATTGTGGTAGAGTCATAAGTAGTACATATTTTAATTTTGTTAGTAAGTTATACAGTACATCCATAGGTAGCATAGAATTGTGTGTAGTATGGTACATTCAAAGGTAGCACATAGCTGTTGGAATTGTGAGTGTGTAATATGATACATTCAAAGTGTATAAAGTGATGTAGCTCGCTTGGTAAAAATGTCCACTATGTTACAGAGAGACAAGAGAATAGTGACTCAACTGCCCACAGTTACCCTGCTGCACTTACAGCAGAACAATCCCACACTAATAACCCAATGTTTTCAGGCTACTAAGCGACAAATAGTGTATTAGATAACTGACGAAAAAGTAGTAACAGTAGTAGTAATAGTACAAGTATAAGAACCAGAGAGGGTGCTCCACTCTACCCTTTTATAGGCAGAGCAGAGCAGGGCCCCTATGAGACAAAAACAAGCAATGTAAACAAAGAGCAGGCTAGAGATGGAGAGTAACAGTGTAAAGGTGAATGAGGTATAATAGCTGTTAATAAGAGTGAACACGTGAGGTACTAATTATGAGCAATTCCACCTTCTATTCAGACATGGCCTGAACACAAAGGTAGCACATAACTGTTAGAGTTGTTAGTGTGTAATATAGTATATTCAAAGTTAGCACGTAGTTGTTAGAATTATGAGTGTGAAATATGGTATATTCATATGTATTAACTCTTAAGGGTGGACTGCCACTGGAACTTGTGGTCATCAAGCCATTCAGTAAATTCCACAAAACTGCGCATAGTCCAACCCCAATTTAGTCTCCATGAACTGACTATTAGTGTGTGGCTTGCATGCAATTGGCATACGCAGGATCAATTAATCCTCCCGCATCAATGCAACGTGTTGAGTGTGCCATACCTCAAGGGCGCTTGTGAATACAATAGCTAATTCAAATTGGAGAAGCGGTATGGATAGAACTAGTAAAAGAAAGTAGCACTTGACTGCAGCAAAGTAAAAAAAATTATGTCTCAGGAGTAAGTGTCTTTTTTTTAGTAAAATATGTTCAATAAGCTCAGAAATAAAATGGACATTTCCACTCAGGGGAATAGGAAGCCAAATCGTATTGGTGTGGCCATTATAACCACACCCACCTAACCACACCCACTTGTTACAATACAGTGGTTTTTCTATCAACAAACCAGAGAGTTTAATTCTATGTTCTGCGTATCTAATAAATTCAAGTGCCACTGTAATCCCATACCAAAAAAAATCAGTACAAGCTATTATTTTATTATATTACAAGGCAAATGATTTTATAACAATCAGTTGGTTCATGTCAAATAATAATGTTAAATTTAAGTTATAGCTATTATGTATAGTGTATATATTGTATAGCTAATATAACTACTTGGAAATACAAAGCAAACGACATAAAAAAAACTGAATCCACCTTTTGTTGCCTTCATAGCTTTTTTCTTCAAACATTTTCAAGTATGTGTGGCAAATAAATGGGAAGACTCCTAGTAGTGCGAAAATGGCCATTTTGCGGACCAACAATGCTGGAAAGACCTCCAAACTGCATTTGGTTTTCCAGAAGATCGCTTTGAAATATTCAACGAAGGACCAGATAGGTCTGGAGTTTCCTAAAAATATTCTAGAAGGACCAGGTAGGTCCCGAGTCCCGTCAGAAGTAATTTTGACCGCTCGATTTCGACAGCCCAAGTTCAACTACGAGATCGGGTAAGGAGTAGAAAATGGACACGCCCCTTTTGTTTAAATATTGGTGTGGCCATGGCCGTTCGGCTGCACCTGTTCCGACGCCCCTGAAGTCCATCCCAAGAGTGTTCAGTCAAAAAAATAATTTGTCCGACCAAATCAGCAGTTGGTCTGACAAATGTTGACCAGCTGCATGGAGTTACAATTGTCCCTGTGTACTTTAGGTGAATGGTCAGGTTAGTGGTTTGGATAGCATCATGAAGTGTGCTAAACATGAGTCAGTGGTTTTGTGATTGTTGTCTTGATTTTTTCGATTATTGTTGTTAGAGTAAGCTGGATTTGGAGCCTCAAGTGGAAACTGTTCTTCAGGAGTGTCCATTGAGCAGTAGAACTAACATTCAGGATTGTGTGATGGCTGCTAAAATGTTACATGATGCTCTTTGCCAGGAACTCAGTCAGGGACTCACTATAATTCAAGCTGTCACGGACCAAACCAAGTTTTTCTCAGAACTTTCATCCTCATTTGGCAGGAGGTTGCAGGAGTATCTGACTTCACAATTTTTAACTAATGTAAGATCATAATTTAGAGCAATTATTAAATACAATTAAATTTTCTAGGATGATATGGGTAACCAAAGATCGATATATGAAAAATTCTGTTTAGTGGAGCATGGGTTTACCACCAAGCGAACATAAAAATGTGAGGGTCAAGGTACAAAATGACGTACGTCTGTCCAAGCGTACAAATAAACTATCCCCAATTTTCAATTGTGTTACCACTAATAGTGTCTTGCTTGCCAATTACAGTATGAACCAGTACTTGAGTGTTTATAATTGTAATTTAGAACCGTTAGCTGAGTGTGAAATATAAACAATTATTTGAGGGAAGTCATGAACCTGTGTAAGTATGTGGTTAAAAGTAAATGGATTATAACCTAAATAAATTAATAAATTTCACGTGCAGATCGATTTTGCTTTCAAGGTTCAAATGACAAGATGATTTTCTTGTGTTTGGTTTAACCCTTTAGGCATTGACTGTCTTCAACTCTTGGATGTCTTAGAATTCAAATTAATTTTTGGTTTCTGATGCAAGCCACTGCAAACAAACCAACCAGTCATCCAAAGTAGGTAGCTATAGCTTACAACAAGCAAAAAAGCTTCTAAAAGCCTGAAAGAGAGCAAAAACCAGTCTGTTTTACAGCAGGATTATTTATGAGACTCTGAGAAACAAGAACAGTGGTTGGTTACGATGTCTGGTTGGAAAAACTTTACCCATATTTTTCCGAAATGCTGTAGGACTCTCTATAGGCTTCGTGCTTTCTATTCTGAGTGTTTGAAATTTGTAGCCAACAAAAAAAACTTTGGTGCTCGGCGCCTTGAAAATTCTTGGTCGAAAAAAAATTTCTATCTCTGTTTTTGGACAATAAAAAACAAACAAACACATAACCTTCTCGTATGGGTTCAATTTTTGCATATGACGTGTACACCTCCACTACGTATAACAAAGAAATTACATGATAACATCAAATAGATTTTTTTTTAAATCGAAGAAAGCAGTCCTGTCCTCTTTCTCTATATTTAGTTATGGCATTTAAAGGGCTAAGTTGCCTTCACATAACAAAACCTGCGCTGTTAGTAATGCATTCTAGCGAATAATTGTGCATTAAATAGTGCATATGAAATACAGCTGTATCACATGTATATGGTTGGAATGGGGCGGGGTCAATAGGAATTATCACATATGGAAAAATGGTCCCAGAATTTGTTCTATAGTATGTCCAAGTTGAGTTGGCCGCAAGGAAAACTTGAATAACTTTAGAATGGAAGCAGCTACTCATCCAGGGTTTGCGCCATTGGAAAGCTCGCGCCGAAGCGGTTAAAAATGTTCCCTCAGTAAACTCCAAACTGGAAGGAAAGTGCTATTCCAAAACTCAGTACAAAAGTCTATGGGAATAGAAAAAAACACAGCTTTCCTGCTTTACACACACCCGAATTTTGCCACGCGGTACGGTGCAATCAATCACATGTAAAATTTTCAATGAGCTTGTATACAACGAACTTATCCCTTCTCCAGAGAATACTTTTTAGCCTTGTATTCCATTACTAGTGTACGCTATGGGCGCCAGAGGGTCTTTAGTTGTTGCGTTAATGATACTGGTAAGTCTAATATGCAGGTGGATTTTTGTTATATCTTTTTTATGCAGATTTCTTACCCTTCCACTACTTTTTTTTCCTTCTAGATTTATTGTGGCAATTCTGAGTGACTCCACCGTCACTTCAGGGTTAGCTACTAAAGAAGCTTTTCATTATCATTCTTACTTCTGTACTATTTGTTCCGTAAATATTATTAATGGTTGTGATAATTCAATTGTAATATTATGATCAGTGAATATAATAAATGTAATTGACAATAAAAATTAAGCTAAACAATAGTACAGCTTTCAAACAAGAACAATAGTGCCATTCTTGTGAACTACAGTAGAATTCTCGCAGGTAGACACCATGGATGTTTCAATACTCTCAAAAAGCTTACAATACAGCCTGCCTTAGCCTTCGGTGGCTGGAAATGTTCACTCCTTCAGGTTCTTCTGTCTAGGTGCGTACCTGTGAACAGAACAGCGCCAGTAAATAACTATTTAGAACTGTAAGGCGACTTTGACTAAACTCTAGCAAAAGTTATAGCATTAATAATGCGCACCCGAGTAGCCGCCCCTTTTTCACGTGAACGTTGATTTACTTGCACGTCAATTGCAATTAGTTCACATGACTAAATTGCTTCTGGTTTTTTACCAAGTGCATTCCTCGTTTACCGCACTTGCGGTCGTGCCAACTCAACTTGGACATACTATAATGTACAGCTCATAAATGTAAAAACAACAGTGGTTCATACATTTAAAAAACTTGGGGCTGCAAGGGGGTTGACCCTATGACCAACGGTTAGATATTTTTAACATACAAAACTTTAGCGATACTTCAGTGCAATACAAAAGTAAAAATAGAATTCAACAAAACTCATCTTTAAGGCTTACAATAATGATATATATACAGAAAAGCAGGCTTCTAAAGTTTTGCCATCACCGCACAGTACTTTCTTGAAGTTCAAAAGTGCAATTGGGCCATTTCTTGAAATGCCAAGACCTATAATCTTTATTTTTAATAGGCCTTCTTTTAGTAGTACTTCTGGCCTACAGATATGAATAGCTTGGGTAATTATAGTGTAGTAATTGGCGAGCGAGCGAAGCGAGCGAGACACTATCAGGGATAACTCAATTGAAAATCGGGGATATTTGTTTATATGTGGGACGTACGTATGTCATTTGTACTTTGACCCTCACGTATTTTTGTGTTAGCTCCGTGTTAGACCCCATCCCAAACTTCACTAAACCGAATCTTCTGGTTTAGCGATCATTACCCGTATCATACTAGAAATTGAATTGTTTACCGCTTTGAGTTCTTTTGCGGTGCAGTTTGAATTAAAAAACTTGCCTGAGTACCATTTCTAAGTGAGTTAGTGGCAGTGGTACAGTTAATGCGCTATTTGTCATAGCTATAAGCCCTACACAACAGTATTTACTTGAATATTCATTGTCCACTAGACTAACCACGAAGGTAAGTCTTGTGTAGGTATGTCCGGTTGTGAAAGTATTGTGTGTTACAGCTACTATTATGAATACCACAAAGAAAACGTTACTTGTTTTTTTTTTCTCGCCCTTTTTTTTTTAGCTTCTGCATAAGTGCCGCTGGTTAGTTGTCAAGGACTACTGGTAGTCAGAATGGCTTCTAAAGAAGCTACCAATACTCGGGCAAAGCTAAGATAAGTAGTAATTCCATATTTGTTAACTAAAGTAACTCTGGCCTTTTTTTTTCTTTGTAACTGAGAGCTTGTTCAAGAGTTACTGGTAATAAAAGTAGTCAGAATGGCTTAAATTTGATATTATAGACTTATCACTACTCAGGATATTAAGGTAAGAAAGCATTTCTGTGTATATTTGCTGTAATTAATGTTTAACTACTAAGAATCCATTATTGTCATCATAATGTTATAAAAAAGCAGGCAAAATTCATCATATAACCATATTGTAACTTTAAGCAAGATAACAAGAGGCTCGCTTGCCATTTGTGCTCAAGCACATCACTAGTAGTGCTGGCACACTCTTTGAGCGTGAAAAACCCGCCAAACAGGTCATGATTGCTAGGGCGTGTTAAACTTACTTCTGCTTTCCCCCCCCCCCCCCCCCCCCCCCCCCGAGTTAGCAAGTACTACTAGGAGAAAGTACCTACTGGGAATGAAGACTGGAAGTCGATCTCAAGAAATACCTCATCACCATTTTGGACTTCACGGCAGTACTGCACGGCTACCGCTGTAGTTTAGAAGCCGATATTTTGTGTATCATTTTCTTACCCTTGCGTGTATGCCATAACATTGAGTTTTCGTTGAATTCTATTTTACTTTTCTATTTACTCACCTTACCACATGAACTATTGTCGATTATTTCTATAAAATTCCGTATATTAAAAATATCTCAATGTTATAGGGTCGACCCCTTGTGACCCTAAACCCTGGCAAAGTTTGTACTATAGCTGTTCGTCCATTCCTGAGCAGTACGCGAGAAGATTCTGGATCCATTACTTTAGAGCGAGAGGATTTTTTATTGTAAGTTAACTCCGCCCCGCCGCCCTAACTGTATGCGCGTAGTGGTGAGTGTGGCGAGTGTGGCACAGCTGCGTTTCACGGGCACTTATTTGTTACAAAGCGGGGCGTGACTTTGTGGTAGATAACGCGGGACTATTCAGCTGGAGTGTGCTACTAAAGGCGCCCAGGTGTTGCTATGTGCCAGCACCCTTAATGTTGATTGTATGTAAGAAGTTATTGCTATTTATATACTATATATTGATATGTATGTAGGCTGCAACAATGATGGAAATTCGGCAAAGTCTAGTGAGCCACAGTCACGTTCACAATGATCTCCTTGCATATAAAGATCTAACAAAATGGCTGAAGGATTGTCAACCTGTCATTTTTTCTGAACTAAAAGATGTATGATATTATGGTGTCAATTGTGAGAGTTTTCGTGTTATAAATATTTTTACTTGTATGTATAGTCCTATATTAGATCATTTAAACATGTCTATGAGGAGCAGTTGAGAAATCTAATGGCAGAAAGTCGCATGGTTCTACAGCATGGTAGACAATTGGAAGGGAAAAAAGGATCTTCTTTTATTAACAAACTTAGTACTTCTACTTCTGACATTCGCTCATCTCTCTCTGGTTCCATGGGTTCTCTATCGCCAGCTAAAGGAAGTCATTTTAACACACAATCAGTAGTGAATTTGGCATCAACTTCCTCTGAATCTATTCATGGAATAACGTAATTTTAAAAATTAAATAATGTGGACTATTTGGTAGTGTGGAGATGCATGAAACTGAACATTGAATGGAGTTGTTTAATTAAGTGAAAATTCGAATCTAGTTTGTATTACTGCAACTAACCCTTTGTACAAGCAAGTAGAATATAATCATGACCTGGCCTCTTAAAACAAAAGAATTGTCTCACTGTAAGTAAGCCTGACTCCTAATCTGTTTCTCACTTGAAATGTACTTTAAAGCATGATTGCATTGAACCAATTATCACATCGAATGATTGTTATGGACTGCTGCTGAGTATGTGCGCAAGTCACCTAATTTGGCTTGTAATACATGGCATATTGTTACTGTAAAACACCAATTTGACAGCTAAATGAAAGGCCTTGCAGTGTTTGTCCCAGAAAAAGCAAGTAGAGTGATATTTTACCATATCCCTGACCACACCCATTTAAACAATGGAATAATAGATCATATATCCATAGTTATGACTGTAAACAGCACTATTAGGCCAGCTGTGCAATATCCTAAGTAGCGAGGCTGAGTACCACGCTCCTAGCCAAGGTTCGCATTTCTTGGTCTTCTACTAGCTACCGTTGGAACTTTGTGCCCGTCGAAACTTTGCTTTATTGAAGCAAGTTAAATTTTTGTACAAGCTTTTTTGCACTATCCCTATAGCGTTTAACAGGTAATGTGCAAGGCCTTAGCTTGTTGATATAGCTATGGAAGAGTTTCCAGTTAGAAAATATTACTGAATCGACAGAAAAGCTTGACTGTTTTTTAATGTTTTAGCAAACGGTGTCAACTGTTTAGTCAAAAGGGTATGGAACACAGTGATAGTAACTATGGTGAAAAAAAGCTACCGTTTTATGGCCCTACTACAGAATGGAAGAACTTTTTGGTGCCTTCTGTATGTCCTATTACATGAGTCAGAGAGTGATATAGCGAGATATTTCATGAGCAGGCAATTTATTTTCATAAGCCAAAGGTGAGTGAGAATAAAGCCTGAGAGTGAAATATCTTGCTATATAACCTCTGATGAGTGTAATAAGTGTTTTTTTTTTGTATGTTATATATCTTCACTGCAACTAGGGTTGGTAAGAGGTTCTCACCTCCCCCGCTCCCTAGCAGTTGCTTTGATCTAGTTAGACCGTTCTAATAGGGAAAGTAACTGGGAAACCTGTTAGCACTAGGGTTGCATTTGACTACCAGTGCATTTGAGGGTAAGCTTGTGAAATACTGAGATAACACTGTGTGTATGCTAAAAATAACTAAATAACATTGTGAAGATATCTAGCATGGACTATATATATATATATGATAACTTTACAATGTTATTTTTAGGTACCTGACTCGTGTGTATTGCGCAAGCTCAGTAACCCTCAGCGCGCATGTGCGAGAGAGTTATAGTAGTGCGTTTGTCAGTCTATCAGTCTGTCAGCATTTGATTTCATGAATGGCTGAGAACTAACCTTTAAAACAAGTATGACCTGACACAGTAGGAGAATTTAAGTCACTTAAATTAGCCACTTTTTCAAATTTTGAGCTAGTTTCCGAGTAAATGCGGTGAAACTTCAGCTCCAAACAAGCTCATGCTAAATGCAATGACCCTTTCCTTTTGTGTACATTGGTTTACGTCATACAGCAGTCCGTGATTGTTTTGAAGTAATCAGAAGAAATCTTAGTTGTGTAATAATGCACTGAGGGTTCTCGCCCTGGGTACTCTAGTTACCCCAGTGGTTATAGCAACCACCTAGCTTACCAGTTTTATGGGTTTTTACAGCTACCTTCCTCTGAACCAGGTTAGAGCAGTGGCTTAGGCATCAGCTGGGGGTGTGGGGAGCCCCTACAGAGTTTTAAGCCAACTTTACACAAGAGTTACCAAGTTAACTTTATAACACAAGTTACCAATCCTACTATAAACTACTTCAGTGAAGATATCTAGCTTGAAATAAACCACTTATTACACTTGTCAGAATGATATGGCTAGATATTTCACTCTCAGGCTTTATTTTCACTCGCCTCTGGCTCATGAGAATAAATTAGCCTGCTCTTGAAATATTTCACCATATCACACTATGACTCATGTAATAAGTACTACGATATACATATGAAAATTCCACCCATTAGTCCTGAGAATGTCTCACTTTATGAAGTGAGGAAAAGAGAGGAGGAATGAAGAACATTTATATTAATTATACTATTCCTTCAGTGTCAGCCAACTTTTATACATAGTTGTATTTGTTGTTGTTGTTGTTGTTGTTGTTGTTGTTGTTGTTATGTGTGTGTTTGTGTGTGTGTAGATTTGACAAAGCATTTCCAGTGGTTCTTGATCAAATACAGCCAATTTGTGTGGCAGAAAGAAAATTTTTGAATACATTCTTCCATTTTGAGCGTGTCGAAAACAGATCTGAATTGTTGGAAGAGAACGATGAGGAATTGGACAAAGGGAGTGAGCTTGCTGATGAAGAAGATGTAGATGGATTACGCCTAAGTAGAAAGAAAGTGGAAATTATTCAGAAATCCAGTGAGGACATGGATGGTCCTATTATGCTGAATCAATTGTTTGGTTCTCTTCTCCGTGAACTAGAAGAATTTGTTGATTTTGCGGAGAAATTAGATAGTTAGTAAGTATTCTTATTTAGACCTTTATCTTTGGTTATATGTTTACTTCATTTCACAGCAATGCACTCTTCCTCTTGGTGTTTGTCAGTCAGCGTTTGATGTTTGCTTTTGAATCTGGAGGAATCTTATCATACCTAGATGAAACTCTAAGCAAGTCCCTCCTTCACATTCGGCGCATATTTGACAGATTTATTGTGAGTAGTTCTAACTGGTCTTGTATTACATGAATTTGTGTATTTATTTATTTATTTGAAGGAAGAGAAGGTTAAACTGATTCAGGAGTCTAAGATCTCTAAAGGGAGTAGATGTGGGATATTACCTTGTGTAAAATACTTTGAAGAGTTTGCAGAGCGGTCAGAGCGCATTGTCATGGGTACTGATCGTCGAACTGAACTGGATAAAGCTTATGTCAGTCTTGTTGATGCTGTGTTTAAAGCAGTGGAGCACTTAGCTCATGAACACCCGCGAACTCCTTCTGATGTCATTAAGTTTGGTGAGCTAACTAAACTAGCCTAGCCCTAACACAGCAATTAATAGTATGAGTTGATTTTGTTGTGTTTGTTCCCATTCTAGAAAACTACAATAAAATAGTAGGTAAGTGTTTCTATTGTTATTATTGTTATTATTATTGTTATTAAATTGATTTTGGGCATTGGGCCTCATTATAGATATTTTATCACGACTAAAAATAATATGCTTGGATTCACGAAAGGATGAAGCTCGAAAGAGATGCCGTTCACATAAGGCTGAATATGTGAAGAATTGCCTGGGACAGCCTATGGAGAAGCTTAGTGTATGTTTTAAAATGTTAATTAGGTTATTTATGAGGTGAAGAATTGCCTATGATAATGTACAAAATAGACTAGAATACATATTAATAATAATATCCTGTGATATACAGTAGCGGTCAAAAAAAGTTCCCATAGCGACCAGACTTTTAGCTACTAACAGAAAAATAGTCTCTAGGGTAAGGAGACTTTTTAATGACTTTTTATCAACCAATGCTGACTACACAAGTCACTGCTGTCCTGTCCGTTTATTTATTTTTTAAATCATTAGCAGCCTAGTTTTAATCTGATTTTGCAGCTGCTACACATCAAGCAGGTGCTGTCCTGTACTTGTTTAACCACAATAACTGAAGTGCTCTAGAAGGGTTCTGTCCATAACTGTAAAAAAGTCAGACACAGAAAGGTCGCCAAAGAAAAAAGTCTGCAGTAAAAGGTCACTACAAAAAAAAAATTGCCAAAAGAGTCAGGGCTAAAAGTTACACAAAAAAATTGTGTTAAAAGTCTTCCGAACAGACTTTAGAAAGTCCTTAAAATGACTCAATGGGAACTTTTTTTTTGACCCCTATTGTAAGCTTATAGTGTACATGTATGGTGAATGGGATCATTCTGTGTTAAATATAACTCAAAAATAAATCATTTTGTTATACCTTTTCAAATGCTGGTGCATAGTAGGCTCCAAAAAGCTCTGGATTCCGTTCCATAGAACGGCTGTTACATGATTATAAAACTTGGGTAAAAATAGTACGCCATTTGGTGAAATACGGCCTTCCATTCAACCGTGTTACCGTTTAGTCTTTCCCATTCACCACATGCCTCTCTCTAAGAAATAAAAAAACAACTGTTATCTAATAAAACATTTTTATTTTTTGCTTATAGGCTGCTAAGGTGGAGCTTTTGATTATAAAAATTGAAGCAGTCCAATTCTAATTTGTTTGACGGAGAATGTTAGTTTGACCACCGCATAGTGTTGCTGTTTTCTTGAAGTTAGGTTCTTGGCAGGCTAAAAGTTTACCGGTAGAGGTCCAATGGCAGCTAGAAGAAGACTTACAAAGTGCGGACCTTGTTAAAATGGTGTGCTTGTTCGAACTTTGGTCTGCAGCTTTATTGAAGCAAGTTAAATTTCTGTGTGAGTTGTTTTGTACTGTCCCTTAGCGTTTAATGGGTGATACAAGGCCTTAGCTTGCTGATATAGCTATGGAAGAGTTTAGCTAGAAAATATCAGTGAATTGACGGGAAAACTTAACCGTTTTTTAAATTTTTTTTTACTGTTTTAGTAAACGGTGTCGGCCGTTGCATTTCGAATCGTAAAAAAGCAACGCTAAAAACTATAGTAAAAACTACTTTTTTATGGTCATACTACAGAATGGAATCTGTTACTTTTTTTGTTGCCTACTGTATGTATATGTTAACTTTAATTGCACAATGCCAATCTATACAACAATAGGCTTGTCTGTCAGTAACGAAGACGACGATGATGGGGTGTGTTCGTGAATATGTCATGAGCTGAACCCTGTTGATTTGAATGGATGACGTAAAATACGATGAATGAGGCGAAGGCTATTGGAGATAGTCACTAATTGTAGCTAAAAGTGGATAAAATTGGTGAAGAGTGGACGGAGAAGGTAATAGCTTCAGAAAGCCTAAATCCAGTCATGAATAGAATGGCAGAGAGCTTGGGAAGCAGGAGAGTATGACAAAGGGAGAAGGGAATCCATTACTTAAAAGAAAGAACTGAATAGTTGAAAGTTAAGAAGAGCTGAAATGACTGAACAGAAAGAGAGTAGAAGAGGGAAACCGATGTGACTAAACCAAGTAGTAGAGGATAATAGCAATGGATATAAAGACCTTGTGTTACTGCATTTATAATTTTAAAAATACATAAAGTGACACTATGTATGTGGCAGGGTACGAGTTAGTTCTTTAACACTGGGACAAATATCTCACTATTTTTAATCCCAAGTGTAGTGTTTAGCAACATAACTGAAGGTGAAGTGTATTTAATTTTAATTGATTATCAGCCACACACGTGGATAAGGCTATTGCATTGACTGTAGATTTTGTTGATGCTTACTACTGATAGTATCAGCCAATAGTTGTTAAGTCGACACAGTTACCAATGTTTTTATAGTTGACTATCAGAAAATATAAAAAAATTCGCCATATCACACTCTGGCTCATGTAATATGTACTATATATATATAATATATATACCAAAATCTCTATTGAGACTCGTTAGTGAGGATCTCGCTTTGCTCACCCCATTATATCATTACTAGGGTGCTAACAAAGTAATAATGTCATATAATTTTCGCAGGTTTTTTTTGAAGGAGTGCAAAAATTAAGGGCAAGTGGAACAAAAGGGGAGGAAATTGGTTTTCGCTTGGAATTTTCCAAGAATGAACTTAGAAAGTGTATCAAGGAATATCCTGGAAAAGAGGTGATTCATTTTCGTTAAAGTTGTCTGTTTCTTATGATTGATATCATCAATTGGTTATGTTATTATGGTTGATGCCATCACGTAATCATTATCATTTGATAACATATTATCAATTGTTGTTAGTAAATATTATGCTTTTAATTAGTTGTTATTTATAAATTGTGTCAGTTGTGTTTAATTTGTTAATTCTGACAATTGGTTGTTGTTTATAAATTGTGATCTATACTATCTGCAACTAATAATACTAATGAGATGTTGACATCTATTGATTGTTTATTTATTTATTTTGTTTATAGTTATGATTGGTAAGATTGATTGATTTGTTTATACTGAATTGTGACAAGTTGTGATTGGTTGTTGATATTATCAATAGGTTAAAAGGGGCCTAGAGAAATTGTACCGTCGAGTAGAAAAAGAGGTGTCTGAAGGTGAATTACAAGTAGTATGGATTGGTATGCAGAGTGCATTCATTCTTCAAAGTCAAAAATTTCAAAGCTTGATATCTGAATGTTATCCTGGATCAAACATTACGCTAGAATTTTCTATTGCTGATATAACTGAATATTTCACTACCATATCAAAACTTAACTAATTATTTTTACCTCATAGCAAGATTTGTATTAGAAGTTGTGAATTTACGTTTTAGTTCTGTTTTTACTTATAATTTTGTCTAAATAGATTATCTTAAGAATCAGCTTGACGTCATTTTATTAGTTTTGTGTATTTGACTTACAAATAAAATCAAAAGTCCTGGTTGGGCATGTCAATGGTTAAGATAAAAAACACTGTTAGTCATTTCTCACTTTCAAAGATTCAATCATTCTTAGCTGAGGTAGTGGTAGAATAAGCAGAAGTATAGGTAATATGATTAGGAGTGGGATTCATATGACTAGGAGTGGGAGTAATATGACTAGGAGTGGGAGTCATATGACTAGGAATGGGAGTCATATGACCAGGAGTGTGGGTGATATGACTAGGAGTGGGAGTCATGACTAGGAGTGGGAGTAATATGACTAGGAATGGGAGTCATATGACTAGGAGTGGGAGTAATATGACTAGGAATGGGAGCCATATGACTAGGAGTGTGGTCAAGCCATTCCCTAGCCAAATATCTAATATAAAAAAATCCAACAAGACTTACAAACATTCATATACAGTCCAATTGCCAGCGTAACCGGAAGTCATAGACTTTCGTACTAGCCTTATTATATTAAGCATTAGCGATTATGTCATTCTGCTTGGTCCCTCCACTAAGACGCAAGTTCTATTATGGTCTAGTTTAACGGTCTATCTTCCGGTATGTAAATAATGAATCCCACTATACGATGAGAAGCAGGGGGTGTGGCGCTATGTGTGACCTTTGACCTGGGCACCGTTTAGGTCCATCTTGTATTCAATCTAAAGTCTCTTCTTTCTGGTTTAGTCACAACACAAGAAAGTGATGATAAAGGACAATCATGATTACTTATATAATATATATTTATTTTAATATTAATATTTCTTATACCATGGTTGCTGCGGTAACACCCATGGATTAAAAGTGATATTTTCCCGGTGTTCAATTGAAGCACGCCAGAAAGTTTACTTTAGCAAGTTTACTTTAGCATTGTAGCTGCCAGCTGTTATCTCCAGATCTAACTCTACCTGGGCTGCTCAGCAGTAAGCAGTAAAGCAGCTAGCTGTGGTAAATTCCTGTGGTATGAGAGCGGCAGGAGTTATATGTGGTAGGGCTGGTCCCATATAGGTGGATATGAGAGAGTAGTAGTAGCAGCAACTATGGTATAAAACAGTTATGCCATGGCAACATCTGGGTTATGGAATATCACCGCCCTTATCCCTCGGGCTTCGCCCTCGGGATCAGGACGGTTATATTCCATAACCCCTCGTTGGCCATGGCATAACTATTACTTATTTCTGGTTAATTGTTTACTTGTTCAGTGGTATAAAAAAAATTCTTTCTAACATAAAAGGGTATGAAAAATTAATGTCATACAACAACTTAACTAAATAGTCCATATGTTCTTCTCTAATCATGCCATCTAGTACTGGCGGATTTAATGGAGTTACAGTGTTAGTCTTAACTGAATCAAAATGACATCTGCAAATATGAGAAATTTCCAGCCACCTTGTAGTAGGGAATTTCTTGATAAAGTTTAAAATGCTTGAATACTTTTCTATCTCAAGCATAGCAGCCCTGTCTGGACTATACTTCAACCAGGTTGCTTTGCCAGGCCGATATGTATCAGAAACTACATAAACATCCATCTTAAATATTGTTGCAGTGACAATTATTTCTAGATTGGTACCCCATGTGCAAGATTGGGACATATTCTTTTGATGTTCCACATAATCAGTTTGGTTGACAGCCAGATGAAACTTTTTAAATAATTCAAAGACAGTTTCCATCTCCAAGCACCCTTTCAATCGTCCTTCCTTGCGCATTAAGAAATGGAGTTATAATGTTATAGCCAATATGAGGTGTCTGAAGTTTTTGTGGAAGCATGTCTTCAGGTATAGGAATATCACCTAAGGAACTTTCTGGTAAACTGATAAATCGAGGATGTGTAGAATGAATTCCCTATTACAATACATCATACAAATTTATGTATTCCCAAAACATTGAAAAAGATTAACAGCCTTTGATCTGATATATAATTGGATAAATGTAATTATTCATGTATGGCTCAATTAAAATAAAGCAGAGAATATTAAAATTTTTGAACTAGCTATTTACTAGTCCAAAATCGCCAGAATAAGTTTAGTTAAATAATTTTTTAATTTTATTTCTATGAAAAGAATTTTTTTACATCCTCTCTAAACACCCCTGTTTAGCAGTGTTGTTTTGGTTTAGCGATTCCAAACTTTCTTAGTTTTAGTTATTCATACTAAAAAATATCTTGAATGCTTAGTTTTAGTTTTTTCCCAATTCTCCCTGAAGATTTAGTTAGTTTTTAGTTTTTCTTCAATACCATGTAGAAGATTTAGTTAGTTATACTACTATCAATTGTCTTAGTTTCAGTTAATTTATGTTGCCTCTCAAATTCTGCAATAATGAGACTCCTTAGAAAGTTGTTCATGTAGTTTTTCCAAAGAACTTCAAAAATGGTATATTTCTGTGAAAACTTGGGTATTATTAATAAAGTATGGTATTTGTTATGTAGTTTAGAGAATAATTACTTGATGGGAATTTATATTTTCATTTAATAATGACATAATTCAAGGTGAATTGTTTACAATAAAATTGCTTAGTTTTAGTTTTGTCATCCACTCTACTGGTAGTTTTAGTTATTACTGTCTTCTAAAATAATTAGTTTTAGTTTTTTCATGTTCTCTACAGCTTAGTTTTAGTTATTCTTACCAAAAGTAAAATACCCCAAAACTAAGGGGTTTTGGTTTTAGTTTTAGTTAACTAAAACAACACTACTGTTTAGACCTTAATATCTTAGATACTGTACAAGATTAGTGTTAGATATCAATTATGTACAAGGACAAGCCCTCAAACAACTGATGTTGCATGCAGAGTTGGTAACATATTTCATTCTTTAGAAATTATACAGACCTACAGTGGGGTGTAAATAAGCGCCTCCAATTAAACACCCCTAAAGGTGTACCAGAACACCCCTTTTTTTACAATGCATGGAAACATACCTGCACTATTTCATCGGAAGAAACTTTAATTTTCTTTGAAGTAACTACCAAAACAAAAAACTGATATTATTGGTTTTTCCTTTGCTGTGCACACTTTCTTACGCATGGCTTTTTCTTCCTTCCTGGACCACCGAATTTTCTTTTGTCCAAGCAATACTTGCATAACTCGCAATCAGGAGCAGAACATCCAGAGCATTTTCCACACATTGCACGTTTCTATCCTAATTCATTATTTCAAACAATATGTGGTGCTAAAGTATAACCAAAACTCAGGCTATATCAGGCATAACACAACACTACACAAATCGTGAGAGTTTATTCTTTTAAACAATCCAGTTCACAGATTAGTAGCTAAACTTGAAATGTGTAAGCATCATTAGATAACAACAAACTATTTTCATTTTAAAATAATACATTTTCAATGAAAAAAAACTACATTAGGATTAATTATGAATACAGGCTGTGCGAACAAACAAAATTTTGTACCAGGTTTGTAGTAATATTAAACAAAAACTGTAAATTCTAAGTGACATTTCAATTTTTGAAAGTAAACATTAGCTATATTATGGCATATTTGGATATGCCTACCTGTCTTTGCAATTTCACAACAAGTATCTCCCGTTTTACTGTCAATGCTACAAGACTCTACAAAAAAGTTTACTATGTATTATTTTGAGAAATACACAAGTGCAGTCTATTACCTTCTTTCTTGATATCAAAGTTGTGTGTTAGATTCAGTCTGTAGAATGTTTGGGAAGTTAAAATATATTAGCTACTCAATGATAGTTTTTACCTTTTCAGTATCAAGCTTCAGCAAAATGTTTTCTCTTTCAGTGGAATTGGCATGTCTTTAAGAATTCAATAACATAAATAAAGAATATAGTAACCTAACATAATTATAACCTTAAACATAATCCAGATCTTTTTCTGCCAGGTGTCTTCGTTGTTTGCTGGAAAGCTTGCTGAATCAAAGAATTTATGTGCTTTTGACAGCTTCATTTTGAGGATGAAATATTCTTGAAGTTCTTCTATAAGTGCTTTGAAAACACTGAACTGAATACTATAATCTATGTCAAAACAGAGGGTAAAAATGTAATTCACTTTACTTAGAAGCTTACCTTTGTGTAGTTCAATAATCGACTCAACACAGCTTATGGAATCTCCTAAGCAGTCATCTTGATCTTCTGAAAAACACTGTGGTTCTAAATTATTGTGACGATGTAAAGAATGGACACGATGTATGTGCCTACACATGTGTCCATTGTTGTAGTCATAGCAGCATTTGTCACATGTATACATAATATGTGAACATAAGAAACCACTCTGGTTCGGCACAAATGTTAGCACTATCTGATGGAGAACACCGTGAGCATGTAGATAACACCCGTTTTACTGTATATCCATCTAATACATGCATAGATTTACTGCTTACTACCCATCCATCTTCAATTGTTTGCTTCAAAGAAATATAAAATATGAAGTACTATTTTATTATGTGAATCACTCCTGTTACCTCAACCCTTTCTGAAGGTATTTGAATTCCATGCTTATGCCGACTTTCTTCTTCCTTCAGTCTTCATTTATTGCTGGTGAAAGTTGTCTGGCACATTTATAGCGGGAAAAAGAATCCTTTTCGTATTCAACTAGGTGATGAATGAGAAAGTCAATCCTGCGATTCACTTTGCCATTTAAATGGAAAGTCTTTAGTTGATTGTGGAAACTGCAAAATTAAATATTAACCAAAAATTTTAGGGTTTGTAATATTACTACATGCATCCTAAATTCGGTGATTATAACCAGTGGTTAGCTTATTTAAAAAACCCAATTTTTTTAAATTTAATGTATATATATAAAATGTCAATGAAGTTATTATAGAAAATGCTCAAGCCATACTTTAGTATTATTACCTAAAAATCAAAGAACATAATAAAGTAAAGGACCACTGGTATGAACTTGTAGCACTAAGCTGCAATTGTGGAAACTGATATCTACAGCTCCAATGGAATAATACATGAATGGCTATTATTAGGAAATATATCTGATTAATAGTCAAGAAAATATAGACAAATTTTAGGGTTATTGTGCACTTTGTGATACAAGCATGAAAAGGGTTATTGTGCACTTTGTGATACAAGCATGAAAAGTTTGCATGCTAATAGCAAACATCTTACCTTTTTGATTCAAAATAGATATGAGTTAGATTTAAATTTTATATTACTTCTCACAATGCATGCTTTCATTAGATATCAAACATGACAGGTTTTGATTGAAAAAGTTAAGTATTATTATTTATGTATCAATTTTGATGATTTATTTAGCAAGTAAAAGTCACAAATGGTCAAACCATGAATGTCCCTATAGCCAATAATCATTGTATGATAATCTTCATTAGCATGTCAAATTTGGTGCTTGTATCGTATAATGCACAATTTCCCCAAATTTACTGGACTATAATATTTGCAAAACTAAAACTAGGCTCTATTTTTATTTTATAATAATTAAGCACTCAATAGTAATTTATTTCTAAGCACCTTTCAACATGCCAGTAGCATAAAAGATGCTTAACTTCACCATACACTGATTTTATAGCTAATCATGCAGTGTTATATGTATATAAAGATATCATCGTTAAATACATACATACATTATAAATAAACAAATACTATCATCTGTCATAATTGCATTCACAGGTGTATCGGGTGCTCTTTTTTTTACACGAGTCAAGAAGAGCTCAATTACATCACTATTTTCACTATCAGAAATACACCATCCTACTAGTTGACCTGTTAAACAAGATTATTTTTAATAAATAGTATCTATAAAAAATCATAAATTACCTTTTCCTAGATTATCAGCAACAAAAATAGTCAATAACTTAAACTTATATTGATTAGTCCCATGTGTTGAGTCAATGCAAAGAATTGTTAAAGCATACTCCTCGTACAAATCAAGTTAAAACTTGGTCTGTACTGCTAAAACAAAGGCACTTTCTGGCAAATTGGGACATTCTGGTTCTAACCTTCCTTGTGGCTTAAAAAAAAAGAATGGGATCAAACGATTCATTTTGAAGTTGAGAGACGATAAGTGACACTGAAATGGCATCGTTTTCATGTCTTTTAATTGTGTTGTTACCAACTCTAGATCTTATATTGTTAATATCATTTTTAGACAAAAAATTTCTTCGTGCTACTCTTTCATCAAAATCATCCCTTTTTTCTCTGTCACCCACATCTTCACGTACATCTGTCATAAATTGAAAATGTTATTGCCAAACTTATTAATAGTATTGGATTTCTTTTCCTTGTAAAATACGTTGTGGAGTTATTCCGAGACTGATTTTCCTGGATATTTCTTTTTTGATACTACTGGGTAAAGGTAAGTGTTTAATTTCTTGAAGGTCCAAGATTGTGGCCAGTATGAGCCGAAATATATTCCACTGCAACAGATCCATTTTTTAATTGATTTACGTATATTCGTGATAACAAGTACTGTTAAATTTTCTCGTTTGCTTTTGATCTTCTCATTGGTTTTTCTTTTTATCTTATCTCCACGATAATGGCCATTACGGCAGCAGACAAAATAATGGCGAGAAAGAATTTCTGTAAAAAGATTAAGATATGGCTAGTACTGGTCTCAGATAATGACACAATTTTTTAAACTTTTGCACCAGCTATATCTACACAACTTATATTTACCACTAGAGGACGGATGACATGTCTGTTGAGTTTTGACATATGTAGAATTCGTCATTTCTTCCTCTCTCTCCTTCCACTTGATGAATTCCTTCCTAGTTAAAAAAGAATATTTCTTACATCCTGTATATATATATATATACATACATACATATATATATATATACATACATACATATATTATATATGTGGGGGTTGTAAATCCTCACACTGGGTTATAGTGGTAAAGTTGGTAAGGATCGAAGGACCAGGTATTCACTTAAGATAACGCAAGCTAGAATCTGACTCAACCGCTGGCTGTGAGGCTTGCAGTCTTGTCAGACAGCTCAAAAGCGCGCACTCTTGTTGCGGGGTATTGCACAAGTTCTCAGAGGTGAATAATATTTTATTATTTACATTAAGACATTATATATTGGGTGACATGACAGAGAGTACGTTGGGTTTGAGTCGGGTGGGGTGATTATTGATCGTTGTCTGGTGACGACTCCGTCCCAGACATACTCCGGGGGCTTGAGTTGTTGTTGGAGTCTTGATCTTCTTCAAAGATGACAGGAACCAGCCTGTTGGTTGCACGCTTGTATATCCGTCCTCCGCACCGCAACGTGACGGTACGCACATGACCATCATCTCCAGGATGTATGGCTTCGATCCTTGCGATTGGCCAGTCACGGGTTCTGAGCGTCTCGTCTTTGACGAAGACTAGTTCACCGACGACTGGAGAGTGGCCGGGCTTGTTCCATTTGCTCCTAGGTGCACAGGTAGAAAGGTATGTGGACACCCACTGGCGCCAGAAGTCATTGACCAGTCGTAGTACTAGACCCCAGCGTCGAAGATTGTTAGTTTTCCCTGTAGGTGGCAGTGGTTGAGGAATAGCCAGAAGTGGGCGTCCAACTAAGAAGTGCCCTGGTGTGAGGTACCTTCCAGTCATGGCTTCGTCCTCTCCCAATGGAGCGATAGGTCTGCTGTTGAGCACGGCTTCCACTTGTGTCAAGAGCGTGTACATCTCATCCCACCGAAGTGGGTGAGGTTCCATTACTTTCCTCAGCAGCATCTTGGTAGCTTTGACGGAGGCTTCCCACAGTCCCCCAAAGTGTGGAGCCCTCGGCGGGATGTGGTGCCACTTGATGTTGTGTTGACTTGAGAAGATTGTGATGACTTGTTTGGTGTCTTCAGATTCGGTGAACTTCTGCAAGTCCCGAATCTCCTCCCGGGCTCCCTGGAAATTGGTCCCATTGTCTGAGTAGACATCAGTAGGACAGCCTCGTCTGGCGACGAACCGGTCCAGGGTATCTCGGAAGTCCGGAGTAGAGAGCGAACTGCACAAGTCTAAGTGAATGGCCTTGGTGGCCATACAGACGAAGTGCACAGCGTATGCCTTGATGATCGAAGGCTTTCTGGTATAGCCAACCTTGAGTTGGTAGGGTCCTGAGAAATCCACGCCAGTCCTACAGAAGGGCGGGGCAGGAGTTGTTCGTGAAGATGGCAGCATACCCATCATCGAAATAAGGGGTTTCGAATAGGCCTTCTGACATGACACACAGGTACGACTTATGATCTTGAGGAGGTTGCGTAGACCGGGTATCCAGAAGGTTGCGTAGACTGGGTATCCAGAAGGTAGAGGCTAGAATCGAGATCATGGCTGAGATGCCAGCATGGCTGTGGGTCCGATGTAGTGAGGAGACCAACAGCTTAGTGAGATCAGAACGAGCCGAGAGTGGAATCAGGGTAGTAGGTGTTCTAGGTGACTTGGGATCCCTTACTCGACTTTGAACAATCAGGTGTCGGTGAACAGAGATGGCAACTGTAAATCGTCGGAGAGCATGTCCATCAGGCAAAGGTTTGTCTTTCCGCACAGCATCAAAGACATCATAGAAGGTCTGCATCTGAGCCAGCAGGAATATGCGGAATCTGGCAAACTCTAACTCATCACAAGTGAGATGTGTAGCTGAAGAACGTGGCGTCCGAGTAGAAGATGAGGTCTTGAAACGGAATAACCAGACGATCACTCTCACCAGCTGAGCAAAAGATGAGAATTTCTTCCACAAAACGTTCAAGAACTGGTCTTGAGAGTCTGGCAGAGTGAGGCAAGGCTTGATGGATACTTTCAGCAGGGACACAGCAGGCTTCGACAGAGCACGATTAGGCCATTGATCAGGAGGATGGCTGAGCCAAGGGGGTCCAGACCACCAAAGCGACGATGTCAGCAGGTCCTGAGCCCTAACTCCTCTGCTGGCCAGGTCTGCTAGGTTCTCCTTCGACCGAACATGTCTCCATCGAACGTCGGGAAGGAGCTCCTGTATAGCAAAACTCTGTTTGCAATAAATCTATCTGACATGGTGGGAGCTTTCGGCAGCCAATGTAGCACGACTTCACTATCAAGCCAAGTGAAGACTCGATCCAGAGGGATGTTGAGAAGTGCAGCAGTGCGTTGGATAAGTTGAGTGAGAAGCAAGGCACCTCTGAGTTCAGCCTTAGGGATGGTGGTAGGCTTGATAGGTAGAACACGGGCCTTTGCGATCACAAGTCTGGAGGCCACGGTGCCCTCGGCGGTGACAGACAGAAGGTAAATACAAGCACCGTAGGCCACTTGCGAGGCGTCAGCGAATCCATGGAGGCTCCACTGAGAAGGGTCTGTGTTGTCGAAAGGTACGATGCGTCTAGGAACCGGGAACTCGTTAAGTAGATGGAGGTCACTCTGCCAATCCAGCCAGCGAGACACTATGTCAGGAGGCACAGGCTTGTCCCAAGTGAGAGAGAGCTTCCACAGGGATTGGTACAGAATTCTGGCCGAGATGATAACAGGGCAGAAGAGACCCAGCACATCAAAGACACCCGCTGCTACAGAAGCAATGGAGCGCTTGGTGATCTTGGTGGACTCGAGTTCAGGTTTGGAAATGGAAACGTGGATGGTGTCGTCCTCAACAGCCCAGTGAACTCCCAAAGCTTTAGGAGCATCACAAGAGCGCGAGACGATCTGAGGAGCCTTATCAGTCTCAAGGAGATGAGTGGGAATTGAATCCTTGAGTTCCTTGGAGTTGGAACGCCACTTGCGCAGCGTCATGTGGGCTTGGTCCAGCAAATCACACAGCTGGACACGCAACTTGTTGGCTTCTTCCACGGAATTGGCTCCGGAGATGAAGTCGTCTACATAAAAGGAGTTTAAGATGGCTTGGGATGCTTCCGGGTGAGATGTTGAGTAGAGGTTCGCCAAAGTGTGTAGCACTTGAGTGGCAAGGAAGGGCGAACTCTTCACTCCGAAAGTGAGACGATGCATGCGACAGTCTACTACGGTCCCTTGGTCGTTCCTCATAAGGAAGCGATGGTAATCACGTTCGTCTGGGTTGAGGAGAATCTCCCTAAACATTTTGGAGATATTCGCAGTCATCCCCACGGAATGGAGATGAAAGCGGGTCAGCACGTCCGTCAGGGGAGGGTACAGGTTGGGTCCCGGTAGCAGAGTGTCGTTGAGCGAGTAGGTCATCGAGGAACGAGCCGACGCGTCAAAGACGGCACGAACTTTAGTGGTTGATGAAGAATCTTTAAAAACACCGTGGACAGGCAGGTAACAAGAAGGAGACTGATAGATTTCGTCAGGTGGTATGGTGACTGCGTGTCCCAGGTCCAGGTACTCTTGCATGACTGCAGAGAAGGCTTCAAGTTTCCCTTTAGCCGACAAGGACCTCTCGTTGACGAGAAGACGGGACATGGCTTGTCTCCTGGTGTCACCGATAGGAGGAGGGTCGTCCACACGAGGTAGTGAAACTGCGAAGCGACCTTCAACTCTGGTGTAGGTGTCGTCGAAGTCTTTCAAGACTTTTAGGTTGGTAGGAGAATGAATGGGAGCTTCAGCAATGACTTGGTCGTCCCAATGAGGTGACGGTTCAACGCAGGAAACTGACTGTGCGATGTTGAGCACAGGGCTAGCAGAGTCGTGGTCGTGAAGTCCGGAGATGCAGAGGCCGAACACGGTCGGTTGAGCGATGTAGTCGTCGACCTTGAACAACGCACCAGTGAAGATGTTGACGGCATCATACAAGCTGAGAAGAATGTCTGTGGCACCACCCAGTTCGGGGTCGGCTAGCATGTAGTGTTGGATGCCAGGAGTAGACTTGATGTTCTCGACACGAGCAGGCGGCTTCAAGAATGGGATCTTAGGCACGACGTGAAGGTAGAATGGCACAGGAGGTACGGAGGTTGTCAGCGAAGTCAGGCTGGCCCTGACAGCAAACTTGCAAGTGACAGGGTCGGCACATCCCAAGATGACGACGGGGTCGTGAATCCGCTTGAGCTTCAGGTCTGTGGCTAACTTCTCCGTTATCACACTGAATGTCGAACCCGAATCCAGCGCAGCTCTTGCAGGAAGGTCCACTCCTTTGTTGGAAACAGAGGCGCAGAATGTCATGAGTGAGGCTGAGTGACGCTCTCCATCCGCAGCTATGGAAACTCCAAAGCTCTCCATCTGTGTCAGGAGTTGCACAACCTTTGGCACTGAAGTAGGAGACGTTGAGTTGGTGGTGTGAATCAACGTATGATGCTTCGCCCCACACATTTTGCAAGAATACTTGCTCGGGCAGTTCTTCTGTCCGTGACGGTTGGAAAAGCAATTAATGCAGAGATGGTGGTCCCTGATAAACTTGTTGCGGCTCTCAATGGACATCTCTAGGAAGGACGAGCACTTGAAGAGAGCGTGGTGTTCTTCGCAAGCAGGGCAATTCGACGAGGTCTTGTTGCTCGGCTTGTTAGGTTTCTGCTTGTGATGTTGTACAGCAGCAGCAGAAGGGGTTGAAGAGGCAGACGGAGAATACGTACTGGACGCGTAGTGAGGCGACATGGCAACTTCTTGTATCCAATGTTGGGCAAAGTCATGCACGTCTTCCAAGTCAGGAACACCTGAGTTTTTCCTGAAGTGGTGCCATTCTCGTTTGCAATCTTCGTCCATCACACTGAGCATGAGCACAGCAAGATAGGCAGTAAGGTCGTTTCCTACCAGGTTCTTGAACTTCCTAGCCGGGAGCACGACGTTATCAATCACAGCTTTTAAATCCAAAGTTTTGAGGCGAACTTGACGAACAGAGGAAATCTTTTGGACGATGAGAGGGCATACGACTCGAGTGGAGCCGAAGCGATCCCGTAGTAGCTTGAGCATCTCGTCCATGTCTGCGTCTTTGTTGCCAATGTTACGTAAAATGTCTTGACCATCTGGATGGCGTATGGCGTTGGTTAGGTGGCCTCGAATCTCCAAATTGGAGTGGCCTTTCGCTCGGGTCTTAATGGTTGCCCGAAACATGGTTTCAAAATGTTCCCAGTTGAAGGGGTCCCCATCAAAGGTAGGGACATTGAGATGGATAGACTGGGAATGTGGTGTAGATGGAGCAGCAGTAGCCGAAGCAGCAGCAGAAGGAGCTGGTGTAGTCGCAGACGAAGTCGCGATGTCCTTCTCCGCAGAGTAGATCACGTCGTTGAGGTCGTCCAATCTCTTACGCAGGTCTACAGACCTGGCATTCAAATCACCATGAGTCTTGGTGAAAGGAGCAGCACGATCAAACCAGTCGTCACACGAATCAGTGAGCTTCTCGAAGTTCCGTCTGAAGGTCGATGAAGAGACCTGAACAGCAGCACTGGTGGCAACAAGCTTGTTGAGGATGGAGTTACTCTTGTGCCATAGATCACACAATTGCTTGTTCTCACGGATCAACGTACGAATGGAAGCTAGAGCTTCAACATCCTTGTCCTTCTCTGGTTCATCCGCCTCGATCATGTCATCCAAGCCTAGAATCAATTCGTCTATCTGATCCTGGATCATAGTGTGGGCAGACTTGATAGCAGCCAGCTCCTCAAGGTGGTCGTCGGGAACTTCGGGAGACATATCGTTGAGACTTTTGCTCCTGAATTCCGACGCCTTCCGCTTGAGTTTGGAGAGCGAGCCACGTTTGCTACCACGCTTTCGGCGAAGAGACTCCAAGGTCTGATAAAGAGAGACGGCGTCTGTCATAGCAGTAGAAGTGAAGTGAGAAGAAGTAGAGGTGACGATTAGAGGTGACGAAAAAACTCGAAGTGCAGTAAACAGCAATCAGACTGCAGGAAAACGAACAACAACGGTAAGGTCCAACTGATAGCAAAGATGGAGCAGCACTAGTTCGAACACTAAGTAGGCTCGAAGGACCAAACAATGTGGGGGTTGTAAATCCTCACACTGGGTTATAGTGGTAAAGTTGGTAAGGATCGAAGGACCAGGTATTCACTTAAGATAACGCAAGCTAGAATCTGACTCAACCGCTGGCTGTGAGGCTTGCAGTCTTGTCAGACAGCTCAAAAGCGCGCACTCTTGTTGCGGGGTATTGCACAAGTTCTCAGAGGTGAATAATATTTTATTATTTACATTAAGACATTATATATTGGGTGACATGACAGAGAGTACGTTGGGTTTGAGTCGGGTGGTGTGATTATTGATCGTTGTCTGGTGACGACTCCGTCCCAGACAATATATATATATATTCAAAATTAAGTTATATAGGATATGCGCAAATTATTCTACATTTATACCCAAATTCTCATGAAGGACAATGTCACAATGTGTAATTAGCTCCTTGTCAGTTCTAAATGATTCCTCAACACATCCAAACGGACAAGTAAAATTCTTCGTAGATGCATTGTGCTCTATGCCGTGAATAACCTCCTCATGATGTTTAAGATTATACTTTCGTGTATAACTCTTATTACAATCCGGATGTGAAAATTTGAATTTGTCAGAAATGTTGCATTCTTCATTCTGTTAAAAAACAAAAAAACAAAAAAAACAAAAAAACAAGAATGAATGAATGAATGAATAAATGAATGAATAAAATGAATGAATGAATGGATGAATGAACGAATGAATGAATGATTGAATGAACATATTAATAAGTGAATGAACGTATTTGTGGTGAACCCACCACATCGACAGGACATGACACAACATCTTAGCTAATGACACACACTAGTAATGTATTGTCACAAACACTAAACATCTCATTCAGAATATCATTCCATTCTCACAACCTCATTACTATATCATCGTTTAGTGAGCATGCTCGGGCTGGTTTGCTATATATATGGCCAGCTCAGGCTTGTACTTTAGTTACTGTCATGCTGCTTGATCCTTTATCTGGCCTAACCTAAGAACTGAACTAAGACATCAGGGATTGGGTTGTGAAGAAGCTTCAAACAGCTTGGAAATAGCAGTAGTAACTCTGGTGGCAGCCTACTCGGTCTGTCTTCCCCTACACCTGGTGACAGCTCTCTGTGAATACACCACACTTGGTGCCAGCGGTGACTCCTTCAGTCTTCTGTTGGAGCCTACGGAGACGACTTACGACATCGAGACTTACCTCTTGCTGACTCCTGTTCTTTTCAGAATTGGTTTTGGCATTCATTCAGTTTCTGCGTTTACTTTGTTTCTTTATTTTTCAAGCAGTGTCTACTGCCAAGTTTTGAGTCAAGCCCAACTATTATTACATTTGTTGTTCTTTTTCTCTTCAGAATTTCGGGATCCAGCTGGTGTAGAGAGTTTCCACCAGCATTGTTTCAGTGTCTACTACTTCTTGCAATTCGTGTCTCTACCTTGGAGAGCAAATTATTACTTACTTCTAACGTGGCACATTCTTGCTCGTGAATAGAAAGTCGTTTGCGGTTCCCTTCTGGTGGAATACAAAATCTTGAATGCCAGTTGTACTGTGTTACTATTATTATTTTGCCATTGTTGTTGTTGAATTCATTCTGTTTGTACCGAACGCTGTTGTATTTCCCATTATTATTTACCCTTTGTCAGTCATTTTATCCATGAACACCAGAAGTGGTCGACCCCGTCGGAAACCCAAACCTTCACTATTTTCTGAGGATTCTAAGTCATTGGACAGTCATTTATCACTTTCACCATCATCTGAATCTACTACTTTTACTCTTTCAGCATATGAGTCATCCACCTCCACTGTCATTTCTACAGGTGTTTCATTGGGAACGGATCAGGAGAAGCTTGAACCTCTTCCTTCCACTCTGCCCAAAGCCAAACCCTCTTCTTCTGCTACCATTAGCAAAGCCAAGTTGCTAGCTCAGGAACTGAAGTCCTCTGATGTTGACCCTGTCTACCTCCTTTTGTCTCAACTTATGGAGAATCAATTAATTGCAACTCCACCTCCTCAACCTGTGTATACCCCTGCCAACACTCCTGACTCTTTGGCAAAATCCATTGGCTCTTTGGAACACGGTGAGGACATATTTGTTTTTTTACATAGGTTTGAGTATGGTATGAAGGTTAATGCAGTTCCTATTGAATGATCTTTTCCTTTAAAATATAGACAATCTGGTTCTAAATCAGTTTTGCAGTTCTTTAACAATTGGAGATACAAGTATGGTGTGATGTTATCTCAACTTTCTTTTCTGGATTGTTTTTCTGAGGATCAGTTAGACCTCATTTCACAGGGAATGGCAGCCCTTGGTTTAGTTGCAAGCATGCCAAATGAGGGCTAGGCTAGGGCTAGGGCTAGGGCTAGGGCTAGGGCTAGGGGCTAGGGCTAGGGCTAGGGCTAGGGCTAGTGCTGGGGCTGGGCTAGGGTTAGGGAAGTTCTGGTTCCTACTTGGTCCTGGCTGAGCTGGTCCCACGCCTTCACTTGAATTGTCTTTGTGGTATCTGTAATCTCTCCCATTTCTGAGCTGAGACATCATAGTTAGCTATTTGGTTCGCGCACCAATTCTATAAGTTTAAAAGTTAAATTCTGATATCACTGGTTACCAACGTTTCGGCTAGGTATTAGCCTTCTTCAAGGTGTAGGTGATTATGAGAATGAGGTGCGCGTGGTGAGTTTATACTGACTAGTTAGGATGAATCTGATAGGTCCATGATGATGTAAGTGTTAGTTCACAGCGCTGCTCGAGCATAGGTGTGAGCCAGCGTGTTCTTCTTCTTTACGATGCTGATCTTTGTTTACTTCCTGTGTGGGTGTGGTCTCGATCTATTGACTGTTGCCATGGCGACAGGAGCTACTTCCAATTAGCGCTCGCTGTTTAAATTAGCTTGATTGCTGTTAATGGCTGTCTGTCTTTGCAGTGAGCTGCTGTCACTCATATCTGCTGTTGAGTCCTTTGGGGAACACTGTGTCTAGAGTGTTTATCCAGTGTCTTTCCCTGGCATCTAGTTGTTCTGTAGTAGATTTTTCTAGTATTGATATTCTGATATCTCTTTCAAAGGAGTGTTCAGGTGAGTTAGTAAAGTGTTTGTACAGTGGTAGGTTGTGTTTAACTCTACTAGCTGCTCTGTGGCCTGCTAGTCTTTGTGAAAGTGTCCTCCTAGTCTGTCCCACATACTGGTTTCTTGTTTTGCATTTGTTGCATTCTAGTAGGTATATTACATTGCTAGTGTTGCAGTTGGCATGTTTAGGTGTCCAGAATGATTTGTAATTGTAAGTAGATGTTATTCTGAGTTTCCTAGACATGGCTGTACAGCATTTGCAGTTGGGGAGACCGCAACCAGCTGAGCTTCCGTCTAGGCTAGGGGTTATTGGAATGATGACTGGAGTCATTGATACAGGTGGGTTAGTACAGTTCTTTAGTTTAGCTCTTACTAGTAGCTTACTTAAATTCTTAGGTATTTTCATGCTAAGACATGCTTTGGGTATGTGTTCATTCTCTGCAGTTGTAGGTTTTAGACTTGTTTGTAGGGATTTGGTATCTAGATCTGGCGTGTATTCCACCACCAGGAATGTGTCAAATGGGCAGGGCCCTCTGTCTGTTTGTAATAGGGTTTGTGGTCTATTTTCGTAAGGTACCGATTCTCTCACTGACTTAATTAGGCTGGGGGGGTAGTTTCTCTCTCTAAATGCTTGGCATATCTTGTCTGTTGTCTTTATGTATTCCTCTTTGTTGGAGCAAGCTCTGAGTAGTCTCGTTAGCTCTCCTTTAAGTAGGCTAGAGAATATTCTTTTGGGATGGGCTGAGGAGTATTGTAGGTACTGGAATTTGTTAGTTTTCTTGAAGTAAGGTTTAATGTCAAGTATGTTATTGTCACCGTATCTTTCACCCTTGTAGATGGTGAGGTCTAGAAAGTCTACCGTGTGCTGTGAGCAGTCATAGGTGAATTTGATGGTATGGTGGCTTTCATTTAGATAATCTACAAATCTGGAGAAGTCTTCCTGACTACCTGGCCAGATACAGAGTACGTCATCTATATATCTTTTCCATAGGATTGGTTTTGTATGGTAATTGTCTAGTAGTCTGTCTTCCAGTTCTGCCATAAATATATTGGCATACGCTGGAGCCATCTTAGTGCCCATTGCCGTACCTTGTATTTGGTGGTACATTTGGTCAGCAAACTGGAAGTAGTTTTTAGTAAGCACTATACTTAGTAGATCTTTCATGGTCCCTGGGGGTATGGTAACTGAGTCTGGGTCTTCATTTTTTCTGTATAGTGTGTTCAGTACGGCTTGAATGCCTTCATCGTGTGGTATGTTTAGGTACAGTGCTTTCACATCTATTGTTGCTATAGTGCAATTGGGAGGTATTGGTGTATTCTCTATAATGTTTATCATGTGTCCACTGTCCTTTACATGTGATTTAATAAGTGGCACAAATGGCTGGAGGTGTAGGTCCACTAGTTGAGATATTCTCTCTGTTGGACCCCCACATCCACTCACTATTGGTCTTTCTGAAATGGGATTTTTGTGAATCTTTTTGAGGAAGTATAGTTGCTGTGTTTTTGGTGGTGAATCTGTTTTAAATGTTAGAAATTCCTTAGTCTTGTCATCTATAATGCCTCTTTTGTGTATGCCGTGTACAAACTGATTGATAGCACCTCCTAGCATTTCTGTTGGGTCTGAATCTGACGTCTCATAAATGGACGTATCAGATAAGTGTCTTTTGCCTGCTTCTACGTATTTGTCTCTGTCTTCTACAACTATGCCTGAGCCCTTGTCTGCACTCTTGATTATGATGGTATCATCCTTGGCTAGTTGTGTTAATGCTAGTTTTTCTTCCTGACTTAAGTTTGGGTACATTTTTCTGGGGGTGTGGTCATTGATTGTGTCTTTTATTCTGTTTAGGTATGCTTCTATTTCCTGTGATGCTTTTGGAGGCTGCCAAGTGCTAATCTGGTGAAATGGATGCTTTTCTCTCTCCGGTTCATTTCTGAAAAAGTATTTTATTCTATTGGATCTTTCAAATCTCATCATAGATTGTAGGAGAGTGGTCTTGTTGTATTTTCTGCTTGGGACAAACTTCAAACCTAGACTTAGTACTGTTTTCTGTGGTTGTGTTAGTGTTTTACTGGACAAATTTGTTATGTATGTGTTTCTTTCCTTGATGTTTTGTGCATAGTTCCTTGTCTTGTTTAAAAATCTTTTTCTGTGGTTGTTGTGTACATTTACTTTGGGCTAGGGCTAGGGCTAGGGCTAGGGCTAGGGTTGGGCTAGAGGTTTGGGCTAAGGGCATCGGCAGTGATGATGTCTGTGGGCCTCTTGCGACTGATCCCTCGCTTCTGTTCGCTATCTCAGCGTAGGTATGCTGAGATCTGGTCTTTACTCTAGTGGACATCGTGGCTTAGCTAATTAAGTTAAAAGTTAAAGTTATTTCAGTTCTTTCAACGTTTCGGCTGTGATAGCCTTCTTCAGGAAAGATATAAAACTGAATAGATGAATGCCACGTGAATACAGGTTTAAAATAGAGAGGGGAGATGACTCTAGCTAATGTGATTGGTCCACTAGTGCACTTGCGTGCTGAATTGTTTAATTAGTCGGGGGTCTTTGTCGAACTCTTCCCGAGGACGCTGTTAGTTTTGAGTTTCAATTTCGGGGGGTGTGGCCTCCTCAGGTGCGAGTTCCAGCGTCTAATTTGGTAGTAATAGTAACGGATAAACAATAACAATTCTATTCTACGCCTTAGGGTAGGTCTGTTGAGTCTGGTTTTACTCGTATCTACTGTTAAGTCCTTTTGGGTATACTGTTTCCAGTGTGTTTATCCAGTGTCTTTCTCTATCATCCAAGTTATGGCTTGATGTCTTTTCTAGTATGGTGACTTTAATGTCATTGTTGAAACTGTGATATGGTGAGTTTGCAAAGTGTTTATATATTGGTAGGTTTGTTTTGATTCTACTAGCTGCTCTGTGTCCTGCTAGTCTTTTAGTCATTGTCCTTTGAGTTTGGCCTACGTATTGGTTTCTTTTACTGCATCTTGTGCATTCTAGTAGGTATATTACATTGGTGGTATGGCAGTTAGTGTGAGTAGGTGTTCTAAATGATTTGTTGTTGTGTGTTGATCTTATAATGACTTTTCTAGACATGGGCTTGCAGCATTTGCAGCCTGGGGTAGCACATCCTCCTGAGTTGCCTGTTAGGTCTGGTGTACTGTGTATGGCCATCTTTTCTGTGGATTTGGGTGGGTCTGTCACATCTTTTAGCTTTGCTCTGACTAGTCTTTTGCCTATAGTATTGGATCTCTTAAGACTTAGGCATGGTTTGGGAACATGGGCCTCCTCTGTTATGGTTGGTTTTATTATTGATCTCATTTCATTAACATCTAGGTCAGGTGTAAATTGGATAACTAGAAAGGTGTCATAAGTGCAAGGAGGTCTGTTTCTTTCTTGTATTAGGTTGATTCTATTTGAGTAAGGCACAGAGTCTTGTACTCTTTTTATTAGTTTCTTAGGATAACCTCTTTCTCTGAAGGCTTTAGTCATTTTGTCTGCTACTTCTATGTAGGTGTTTTCATTAGAGCACGCTCTGAGGAGTCTTGTGAGTTCTCCCTTGATTAAACTCCCAAATGTTTTTCTTGGGTGGGCTGATGAATATTCCAAGTATTGGAATTTGTTAGTTTTTTTGAAGAAGGGTTTGATATCTAAGTAATTTGTTGAGCTGTATCTCTCTCCTCTATATAGTGTGAGGTCTAGAAAGTCTATGGATTTGTCTGAATGTTCATAAGTAAATTTAATAGTTGGGTGGGTACCATTAAGGTAATCTATGAATTGCTTAAGGCTTTCTGAGTTGCCTGGCCAGACACAAAATACGTCGTCTATATACCTTTTCCATATTATTGGCTTAGTATGGTAATTTCTCAGTAGTTTTTCTTCTAGGTCTGCCATGAATAGGTTAGCATAGGCTGGGGCCATTTTGGTACCCATTGCAGTGCCTTGGATTTGATGGTACATTTGTTCTGAGAACTGGAAGTAGTTCTTGGTGAGTACTATATTTAGTAAGTCTGTCATTGTCCCTTGAGGGATGGGTACTTCTGTACCGTTGGGATTATTTCTATACAGTTTGTTGATAACAGCTTGGACGCCTTCCTTGTGTGGTATATTTAGGTACAATGCTTTGACGTCTATAGTGGCTAGTGTGCAATCTGTTGGGATCTTGGTTTCCTCTAGTATGCGTATGATGTGTCCACTATCTTTGATATATGAATCTACTGTGGAAACTAGTGGTTGTAGGTGTATATCTATGAATTCTGAGATTCTTTCTGTAGGGCCTCCGCATCCACTAACTATAGGTCTGACAGCTATGGGTGTTTTGTGTATTTTTTTGAGAGGGGTTAGGGCTAGGGCTAGGGCTAGGGGGCTAGGGGCTAGGGCTAGGGGCTAGGGCTAGGGCTAGGGCTAGGGCTAGGGCTAGGGCTAGGGCTAGGGCTAGGGCTAGGGCTAGGGCTAGGGCTAGGGCTAGGGCTAGGGGGTTAGGGCTAGTGCTGGGGTTGGGGCTATGGCTGGAGTGCCTTCTCGAGTACTCATTCTAGTCTCCATGCCCTTGCGGGTTGGCCCCACGCCTGTGGCTGCATCTTTGTAAGACGGCTTGTGTGTAGGTAGTAGCTCTTTTAGATCCTTGTAGGTCTTCTTAGGAGGCTTATTTTCAACGGACATTGTCACTTAAATCTATATTAAATTTTAATTTTAAAACTACCGACGTTTCGACTTTATTGACAAGTCTTAATCATGGTAAGTGACATAAAAATGATAGCGTGGTGATTTAAATATGAATGTTGGGGTGATTCTATTGGTCCGTTGAATGAGCATGCGTGATAATAGTGTTAATTTGAGTGGGTGTTGAAGTTCTGCTTGTCGTAGCGTCTTCCTTTCCAGCCGCTCTTCTTAATTGGATAGGCGCGAACTGGCGTGAATTAGCGATAATGAGTCGGTGAATAGAGGTTAATTGAGTAGGGATGCTAGAGTGCAGTGGAGTTGAGTTCTGGCTCAGTATGACTTCTAGTAAGGTTAGTGTTGTTGTCTGTGAAGTATATTATTCATTACTCATATCTACTATTGAGTCCTTTAGGGTAGACTGTCTGTAGTGTGTTAATCCAATGTCTTTCTCTTGAGTCTAATTGATTAACAGTAGTTTTTTCTAGAATGGTGACTCTGATATCCTTCTCAAAGGTATGGTTAGGTGAATTAATGAAGTGTTTGTAGAGTGGAAGGTTAGTTTTGATTCTGCTAGCAGCTCTGTGGCCTGCTATTCTATGGGATATGTTTCTTTTGGTTTGTCCTACATACTGGTTTCTGTTAGGACATTTGTGACACTCCAATAGATATACCACTGCGCTGGTGTTGCAGTTGGTATGTTTGGGGGTATAGAATGACTTGTAGTTTGAGTTAGATGATATTTTTATTTTTCTAGACATGACTGAACAGCATTTGCAGCCTGGGGTGGCGCATCCTGCTGAACATCCATCTAGATTAGGTGTAGTAGGGATTGCAATAGGTTCTTTGGATTGTGGTGGGTCTTCTACATGTTTTACTTTGGCTCTTACAAGTTTTTTTCTTATATTTTTAGTTTTTTTAAGACTCAAGCATGGCTTTGGTATGCTTTCATCATTTTCACTCAGTTTTAGTGATTCTCTTATAGTTTTGATGTCTAGGTCTGGGGTGTATTCCATAATTAAGAATGTATCATAGGGGCAGTCTTCTTTAGATTTGCCTAATAAAATCTCCCGTCTTTTTTCGAATGGTACGGTGGCTTGGACCCTTTTGATTAGGTGAGGTGGATATCCTCTATCTTTAAATGCTTGGTACATTTTATGTTGTATTATGTTGTATTCATCTCTATCTGAACAGGCTCTTAGAAGTCTGGTTAATTCTCCTTTAATTAGGCTAGAGAATGTGTTTTTAGGGTGTGCTGAGGTGTAATGTAGATATTGAAATTTATTGGTTTTTTTAAAGAAAGGCTTAATGTCTAATGTTTTCAAATGTTTGTATCTTTGACCTTTATATATGGTTAGGTCTAAAAAGTCTATGCTGGAGTTTGAGCATTCATAAGTGAATTTGATGGTTGGGTGAGCTTGGTTAAGGTACTCTATGAATTTTTTCACCTCATTAGAGTTACCTGGCCATATGCATAGTATGTCATCAATGTATCTCTTCCAGAGAGCTGGTTTTATAGTATAGTCATTTAGTAGTTTGGTTTCAAGTTCAGCCATGAATGTGTTAGCATAGGCTGGGGCCATTTTTGTGCCCATTGCTGTACCTTGGACTTGGTGGAACATCTCACCAGCAAATTGAAAGTAATTCTTAGTGAGCACTATATTGAGGAGGTCTTTCATAGTGCCAGCTGGTATAGCTACCTCTTCAGAGTTTGGGTTGTTGTGGTATAGTCTGTTGATTACTGATTCTATTCCTTCTTTGTGAGGAATGTTTAGGTACAGTGACTTAACGTCAATTGTGACTAAAGTGCAGTTGGGTGGGATTGTGAGGTTTTCTATAATGTTAATCATGTGGCCACTGTCTCTTATGTATGAGTCTATGAGTGGTACATGTGGTTGTAGGTGGATATCTATTAATTGTGACACTTTCTCTGTGGGGCCTCCACTGCCGCTAACTATTGGTTTCACGGCAATTGGATTTTTATGAATTTTCTTTAGAAAGTATAGTTGTTGTGTTCTTGGAGGATTATTGTCGGGAAATATAAGGTAATCTTTAGTTAATGTGTCAATTATTCCTTTTTTATGTGCATGTAGTATATACTGATTAATAGCATTAGTAAGTGGAATGGTAGGGTCATCACTTATTCTTTCATAGATACTGGTATCGGCTAGGTGCTCGCGTCCAGCTTCTATGTACTTTTGGGTGTCTTCAACTACTATGCCTGAGCCTTTGTCTGCATTTTTTATGATGATGGTGTTGTCTAAGGCCAGTTCTTTTAGTGCATTTTGTTCTCTTCTGGTTAGATTAGGGAAGGACTGAATAATTGGTGGGTCAGTTAGTGTATCTTGTATTTTTTGTAGGTACTCTTCTATTTCTGGGGAGGCTCTGGGAGGTTGCCAAGTGCTTTTCTTACGGAAAGGATGGATGATACCTGGTGGATCATTTCTGAAATGGTATTTGACTCTGTTCAGCCTTTGGAAGTCAGCTGAGGCTTGAAGTATAGCTGCTTTCCTCAGTTTGCTACTTGGTATGAATGTTAACCCTAAATTGAGTATTTTAGTTTGATCTGCGTTAAGGGTTTTTGATGATAAGTTTGTTATGTAGTCTTGTGTGTCTGTAATTTTATTGACTGTAGACTTGAGCGTCTGTTTGAATCTTCTTTTATGGCCATTGCTGACTTTGGCATTTATTTTTTGTCTATATCTGTAATTGTACTTGATTTGTAATTGTTTGTGTTTATTATTCTTTTTATTTATGTTATTTTTATACTTGCATGGATAATGTATTCTTTGTTGTACAGTCTTTGATGTATTGTGTCTATTGAAACTACTTTTAATTATGATATTGTCATTTTTAGTAAAATTAATTAAACTACAGGTTTGGGATTGGGTTTGTGGTAATGTATGAATACATGGGGATGGGTGAGAATGAGTTATATAGTTCAAGTTGCTATTAGAGTTCAAAGTTCCATTGTAGTCTTTTCCGGCTGCATATTGTCTAGCCTGTCCGGTTATCGAAAACCCTGATGACCATAGCCTGGGGCTAGGGCTAGGGCTAGGGCTAGGGGGGTTAGGGCTAGGGCTAGGGCTAGGGCTAGGGCTAGGGCTAGGGCTAGGGTTAGGGCTAGGGGCTAGGGCTAGGGCTAGGGCTAGGGCTAGGGCTAGGGCTGGGGCTGGGGCTTGGGCTATGGGCAAAGCAGAGGCTGTCTGCTTATGTCCCTTGGCTAGGGCTCGGGCTAAGGGCTAGGGGGCTAGGGCTAGGGCTAGGGCTAGGGCTAGGGCTAGGGCTAGGGCTAGGGCTAGGGCTAGGGCTAGGGCTAGGGCTAGGGCTAGGGCTAGGGCTAGGGCTAGGGCTAGGGCTAGGGCTAGGGCTAGGGCTAGGGCTAGGGCTAGGGCTAGGGCTAGGGCTAGGGCTAGGGCTAGGGCTAGGGCTAGGGCTAGGGCTAGGGCTATGGCTAGGGCTAGGGCTAGGGCTAGGGCTAGGGCTAGGGCTAGGGCTAGGGCTAGGGCTAGGGCTAGGGCTAGGGCTAGGGCTAGGGCTAGGGCTAGGGCTAGGGCTAGGGCTAGGGCTAGGGCTAAGGGCTAGGGCTAGGGCTAGGGCTAGGGGGGCTAGGGCTAGGGCTAGGGCTAGGGCTAGGGCTGGGGCTAGGGCTAGGGCTAGGGCTAGGGCTAGGGCTAGGGCTAGGGCTAGGGCTAGGGCTAGGGCTAGGGCTAGGGCTAGGGCTAGGGCTAGGGCTAGGGCTAGGGCTAGGGCTAGGGCTAGGGCTAGGGCTAGGGCTAGGGCTAGGGCTAGGGCTAGGGCTAGGGCTAGGGCTAGGGCTAGGGCTAGGGCTAGGGCTAGGGCTAGGGCTAGGGCTAGGGCTAGGGCTAGGGCTAGGGCTAAGGCTAGGGCTAGGGCTAGGGCTAGGGCTAGGGCTAGGGCTAGGGCTAGGGCTAGGGCTAGGGCTAGGGCTAGGGCTAGGGCTAGGGCTAGGGCTAGGGCTAGGGCTAGGGCTAGGGCTAGGGCTAGGGCTAAGGGCTAGGGCTAGGGCTAGGGCTAGGGCTAGGGCTAGGGCTAGGGCTAGGGCTAGGGCTAGGGCTAGGGCTAGGGCTAGGGCTAGGGCTAGGGCTAGGGCTAGGGCTAGGGCTAGGGCTAGGGCTAGGGCTAGGGCTAGGGCTAGGGGCTAGGGCTAGGGCTAGGGCTAGGGCTAGGGCTAGGGCTAGGGCTAGGGGCTAGGGCTAGGGCTAGGGCTAGGGCTAGGGCTAGGGCTAGGGCTAGGGCTAGGGCTAGGGCTAGGGCTAGGGCTAGGGCTAGGGCTAGGGCTAGGGCTAGGGCTAGGGCTAGGCTAGGGCTAGGGCTAGGGCTAGGGCTAGGGCTAGGGCTAGGGCTAGGGCTAGGGCTAGGGCTAGGGCTAGGGCTAGGGCTAGGGCTAGGGCTAGGGCTAGGGCTAGGGCTAGGGCTAGGGCTAGGGCTATGGCTAGGGCTAGGGCTAGGGCTAGGGCTAGGGCTAGGGCTAGGGCTAGGGCTAGGGCTAGGGCTAGGGCTAGGGCTAGGGCTAGGGCTAGTGCTAGGGCTAGGGCTAGGGCTAGGGCTAGGGCTAGGGCTAGGGCTAGGGCTAGGGCTAGGGCTAGGGCTAG